>ENA-UOOM01000032-UOOM01000032.1-fermentation-metagenome-genome-assembly--contig:-NODE-32-length-198217-cov-84.146204_pt1 | contig 198217 bp, 194 predicted proteins | sample MGYA00245781_ERZ724031 | MGnify/ENA primary metagenome ERZ724031 (study PRJEB28704, sample SAMN03018317) | fermentation metagenome | biome: anthropogenic terrestrial biome; feature: soil...
CAAGCTCTTCAGATGACATTTTTCGTTTAATACTAATTCTATCCCATTTTGCCATGATAATTTATATTATCATTTAAAGTATAAAAAGTTTGGTATTTAACTATAATTACTCAGGTTCTTCACTATAATTGAAAAATAATTTTTTATTAGGGGATTCAACTGGTCAATATTCAAAAATTTGAAAGAAAGAAAAATCAAGAAACATCCACATTCAAACGCAGCGAACGATAGACATCAATATCATTGGGTAACTTATACAGCAAAAATTCCATTTCCTGATTTTTGCCAGAAGTTGAAGTTACAAACGTAAACGGAATCTCTTTTTTCTCTTTATCCTTCAAGGATACTGTTTCATTTTTTAAAGTTAAATTATTAAATTTAACAACTAACTGGTAATTTGCATCGGCTGCTTCATGATTTACAATTCCAATAATGACTTTACCACTTTCTCCAACACTCAAATTATCAGGATAGTTACCTGCTTTTCCATCAGGTCCTAAAATATAAAATTCAGTGTATTTTCCATTTTGTTGAGGGAAAACAATTATATAAACCGTTGTAACAACTGCACCAATCAAAATTATCAATAAAATAAGAGTTAGAGTCTTATCAAAGCGCTTTAAGTTACTCATGTATATCCTTCCTTTATTTTAAGAGTAAAATTCCGTAAATAGTATTGTATATTAAAAATCTTTTGTTATAGTTCATTACATCCTCAGATTATTATATTTTGTATTTATTTTGATAAACACTTTAATATTTTATGTTCAAATAATCAAATAGCTTTTTCTATTTAACATCCTCAAGAATTGGGTTAAAGTAAAAACATTTATATATTCAGTTGATCATTCTTTTTATCATGATTATTCATGTTGAAGTTATGACAATGATAAGTTATTTTCTTGCAGTTGTTTCTGCGATTATTGTTGGTCTAATATTAAGACTTCCATTACTTCCAGAAAGGCCAATTAGATATTCATTTACAATCAGCATAATTTTTCCAACTACTGTAATTGCTCTTGGGTTATCAGCAATGGTTTTTGAGCTTGGATGGGAAGGAATGGCAGTTGGAATAATAGTGGGAGTAATATCAGCGTTGATTTCAAAATACCTGCTGGAAAAAATCCTTCCAAGACCTGCAGAACAAGTTGAAGGTGAAACTCAATGAACGAAATATTAGGAATCATAATTGCAGCCGTTCTATGCTGGATAAACTTCGTGCTTATCGATACATGGATGGGTCTTCCTGAACAGCCAGGAGTTAAAGGTGCAGAAGTAATTGGAAGGGGTATCCAAAAGAGAGGCGGTGATTTAGCTGGTGGATTCTTCCAGGGAAATATTGTTTGTTCTCCAGATGCTTCAGCAGGGACACTTCTTGGTGCTGTAGGATGTTATTTAATCGGATTCCCTGCAGGAGGATTTGTAGCTGCTCTACTGGTATTTATAGGTAATAGACTTTGTGCTGATCCTGGATATGCAGGTACAACTGGCGCGTTGAGCATAATGGTCATTATAGGGCTAGCATCATTTATTGGAATGCTTCCAGAACAATTTATTGTAGGAATGCTAATTGCAATAGTTACCATTCAAGGTATAGATCATCCCAGAGCATCTCGATTGCTTGGAAAAATTGCAGAAAAAATGGGAAGACATACTGAATTAACATAGACATTAAACTTAAATTATTAGAAAAATAAACCATAAATATTCATTTATATTCAAAAGGTAGATAAAGATGTTAATTGAGATTACAGGCATTATAATTGTACTTATGGCCCTTAGAGCGTTAATCGCCAGGGATAGAAGCGAAAGAATGCTCTATCTAAATGCAGTGGGTTTTGGTATATCTGCATTAATTGCACTTTACATACAGACACCATTTGGAGCTATTATTGCAATAACTTTTTTTGTATCTAATACACTAAGTTCAAATGCAATATCATACTCAATTGGAAGAATACAAGAAGAAATAATTATAAAATAAAAATTTAAATAATCTGGTGGAATAATGGCATTCTTAGATTTTATAAATATATCAACAGTATCAGCTGCAGTCTCACTAATTGGGGCAGCAGGTATAATATTACTTCCAAAGCCCGTTGATAAAGTGATCATGTTTACATTGCTTGAAGGAGGGTTCCTTGGAATGATAGTGGCCGCAAAGTATTTAGATGTGGCTGTGGCTGCTGCAATACTTGATCCAATTTCTACTGTAATCCTTTTAATCGCTGTTATTAAAATTAACGATGTTAGAAAGGAAAAACTAAAAGCGCAGGAGGAAATGAACATTGCTTGATATTTACGTATGGTTCTATACTGGCTGTGCACTTATGATATTAGGAAGTATTGCTACTGTTATTGGTCCTGGGGTTAAAGATCCTGTAATAAGAACTCTGAATACTGAAGTTGCAGCTGTAGGGGTTTCAATGATATTCTTAACCTATAATCACACTATAGCCCTTCTTACATTCGTTGCATCAACTCTTATAATTACAATGATACTTTTAAGGGCCATTGTAAGGCTTGAAGAAATGGAGGCAAAAGTATGAGAAGTTTAGGAAGGATTTTAAATGACCTGGCAAATCCAGATAATATTCCTAGGCTGTTCTCATTAGTGCTGGGGATAGTTCTCATAGCAGGTCTATTAGTGCCATTTGCATTAAATGATCATCAGCTTTATCCAAGACCTGAACCACAAAGCCAGATTAACGCACAAGATCCTTTAGCTCCTTACGATAGAGGAGGTGTTGTAATTGCAGATTTTGGGCTTAATGGTAATTTTTTACTGGAACCTGGAATAACTAAAGCTCAATATCCAGAAAATTCTGCTGCAATAGGTAAAATCACAGGTTATATATCTCCGATGGGTATAAGTGTAAGAGATACGACTCTTTATTTCGGTACTTCAATTTATTCATCCCCTGGTGGTTTAATAGATGAAATATTGTATTACACAAGGGGTTTCGACACAGTACTTGAATCAAGTATTTTAATGATGGCATTTGTAGTGGCTTCGTGGGTTGCACTTCACTTTACAATGAAACGGGAGGAAGAAGAATGACTGGTGCTGAAGTTTTGGTCCCAAATGTTGTTTCTCCTCTTGTAGTTTCAATTTATAAACCTGCAATTGTTGTGGGATTATTGACAGGTTTTATTGCTCTCCTTGGAATAGCATTTAAGAAGGGTGATTTAACTGCATTAATTCTTACAGATCTTGTTGGATTAGCAATGTTAGTTATCGTTGCAGCAGTTGCAACAGATTTAGCAGAGGCACTGGTACTTCCAGGACTGGTTGTTGAACTTGCAGAAATTCTGGCAATTGGTGAAATTCTTATGAGCAGAGAGATGAGGAAAACAGAAAAACCTGTTGGATTGATTCCTCTTCCATTATCGCTGGATATGGAAATTTTAGATACTGCACCAGCTTTCCTTGCAATAATCCTTGTAGTCCATGGATGTTTCCTTACTGGATTTACTGGTGGAGCAGTCGCTGGTGTAGGAATACTGTTCTATGTATTATCAAAAACTATTAGAGGAGTTCCAACCCATATATGGGAGGGTATTGCAGGAATATCAGGGATGGCATGGGTTTTATGGTTAGTAGGGTTCTTACTATTCTTTGTAGCGCCTCAATACTGGCTATTAGGTTTATTCCTTTCAGCATGCGGAATAATGGTAAAAGTAGCCTCTAAAGTAGGACTTATTGGGGTCATGGGTAGAGAAGAATTTAAAAGAGAAAAATAATCTGGAGTAAATAAAAATGGATATAGCAACTTTAAGCGGGCAAGTATTCGGTTATATACCTCTGGGAGATATTGTACTATACTTTACCCCATTTAATTTGTTCCTATTTGGCGGAGCACTTCTATTTACACTTCTTATAGCTTTAAGTAATACAGAAACCCAGGTTGAAGCAAGATTTGGTAGTCTTGAAGACAGGGAAGTAAAGGTAGATATAGGTGAGTTTAAAATAAGGAGATTTTTAGCAATTGTATGTGGTCTTGCAACAGCAGGAGCAATGATTACTGGAGATCTCTTCAATTTCACATTATTCGCTGCATTGATTGGTATAGTTAATCTTGGATTAGTAGCAGCAGTGAAAATGGTGGATGTCCTGGATTCAGCATTCCAGTATGGTATAATTGCAATGATTTCATCACTTCCTTTATTTGGAGGGGCAGCTATAGTACTCGCTACAACTGGAACTTTAAGTATCCTTGAACTGGCAAATAGTACAGTAACTCCGATGGTAACTTTTGGGTCAATGTTACTTTTAATGGGTATTGCTGGTGAGACTGGTGTAGCACCATTTTATGCAACAAAAGCTGAAATGTTTAGAACCCCTGGCTCACCATTTTTAGTTATAATACATTTAAGTTCATTACTTGTAATCGTTAGAGCGATTGAAATACTGTTAATAATAAACAAACCATTTTAAAAATTGGGTGAAAAATATGGATAGAAATGGTATAATAAGTTCAATAGTGTTTATAATTTCCATAATTAGCATTATATATGCTTTAATATTCAATCCAGCCAACTGGATAATTATTGGGATATCTATTGTAGGCATACCCTTAAGTGTACTATCACTTGGATTAATAATCATGGCAAGAGCTAAAAAAGACGAAGAAGAAGATAGAAGGAGAGAACCCTTCATCGGATACTAATCAAATTCAACCGGTGATCAGATGAATTTAATGGCAAATATCTTATTAAATGTTCTTATTGCATTCCTGGTGGGGAGTGTACTTCTTGGATTATACCGAAAGGTTGTTGCAAGAGTACAATCCAGACCAGGTCCGCCAATAATTCAGTATCTTTTACATTTACTTAAATTTTACATAAAAGAGTCATCTTTCCCTAAAACGGCAGCAATGCCGTTTTATATTGGTATAGCAAGTATTCTTATGGTTATATGGATTAGTGCTGTCATAGTTGGGCCTGTTACCCAGGGATCCCTCTTAATTATATTTGGTATATATGCAATTCACAAAATCGTTGAACACAATGCTGGTTCTTCATCTGGTTCGCCATATGGTAAATTAAGTTGTGTTAGGGCAGTTTATTCAGCAGCTGCAGAAGTGCCGCTGTTTGCAGTACTTGTAATAATTTATCTAAAAACAGGTTCTATGGGAATTAGCGACATAATAAATTATCAAGCAGTAAATGGACCTTTATTATATGCTATACCTTTAGCTGCAGCTATGTATCTGGTGTTAATAATATCAAAAGCACAATACACACCATTTTCAATAACAAAAGGAAAAGATATAGTATCTGGATATGAAACTGAGCATTTTGGTTTACTGCGCGGATATCTTATGATATCAGAATCAATAATGTGGTACATGCTGCTATGGATTTTCCTGACTGTATTCCTTGGACCAATTAGCCCTATTGCATACATTATTGGAATGGTAGGAATCACCGTCGGAATTGCGTTTATAAGTGCCACATCACCACTTCTAAACCCTAATCACTCTGTAATTCTACAAATAATATTTGCAATTATTGGAATTGTCGGTTCCATATTAATGTTAAATGTACTTTAAAATTTGGGGATAGATCTCATAGAGGAGAATAAAAAATGAAAAAAGAACAGGATACACTCTTCTTAATGGCTCTTGTAGGAGTAGGGGCCATAATAATGAGCGGACTTGCTGTATTCAAACAATGGATTATTGTATTTCCATTAACTGCTGCAATGATATTTTTAGCATTTCTGCTATTATTCCAGAATAGAAGTAAATTTATCCACATTTCAGAAAAACTTGAAAACTATGCATTTATTGCGGCGCTCATATTTTTCATTGTAGCATTTATACTACTTTATAGACCCGCCTAATTGGTGATAAAATGGATCAAGTAATTTATCTTATATATATACTTTCATTTGTGATTGGAATGATTATAGGCCTTGTACTTAGCTATAAAAAGTATACAGAACCTTTTGTAAGCAAAAATATTGATATAGTTGCTTTAGTAATTTCCATTATAGGATGGATCTTGCTTTTAAACAGTCAACTTATTATGCTAATTCCACAATATATTTCTATTACAATAGGTTTATTTTTAGTAGCACTTGTACTGGGAATGAGACCCGGATACGGTAGATTTGAATTGGTAATTGGATTTATAGTTTCAGGTATTATCTGGATTACTGGGATGGTTCTTTTATGAATGGCAATGATATAGAGGAAAAAAAAGAATCTTTAATGGAAATAATGAAAGGAAGAATATTAAGCAGTTATAAATGGCAGGAAGATATAATAAAGCCAATCTCAAAGGAAATGGGAATAACTACTGAAGAGTTTGAAAAGATTCTAATGAAAAGACTGGACATGTCCAGCCTTGAAGCTTTACATCCCCGATTCGAATCATCCAGATATAGTTGTATTCTGGATAAAGTTCACTTTGATCTAAAAATATGCTGGCTTTCAGATGTAATGGAAATTCTATCACTTGAGGAAGCTGATGCAATAAAAAATAAAATTGCAAAAGAAGTTATTGAAGGTAAATCTTATGAAGATGCCATAATAGATGGCAGGAAAGAACTTATTGAATTTCTGATGAGGTAAAGAAATGTTAGATTCACTTAAAGATGTAATAAGAAAAAGCTCTATTCATGCTTGTCTTATAAATACAGGAGGATGTAACGGCTGTGATATCGAGATAGTGGCACTTTTATCACCTCGATATGATCTGGAACAGTACGGTATATATTTCCACAACAATCCAAGGGAGGCCGATGTAATTCTGGTTACAGGCCCAGTTGCAGAGCAATGGAAAGAAAACCTCCAGAGAATTTATGCAAAAGCTCCAAATCCTAAAATTGTGGTTGCTATTGGAGCATGTCCACTTTCAGGTCATGTTTTTAATCAGGAAGGTAGTGCAATATACCCTCCACTTAACGAATTTATTCCAGTAGATGCATCTGTTCCAGGATGCCCGCCAAGGCCAACAGAGATATTAGGAGCTCTATTAGCAGTCGGTCCAGATGCTATAGCTGCTAAAGGGAGGCAAAAAGAATGATAGTTCCAATAGGACCAATTCACCCTGCTCTTAAAGAACCATTGCGCTTAAAACTTCAAACAAGGGGAGAAAAAGTAATAGGTGCAGAAATAGATTATGGTTACGTCCACAGAGGAATTGAAAGAGTAATGGAAGGAAAAACCTGGCAAAAAGCCGTTTATCTTTCTGAAAGGGTTTGTGGAATCTGTTCATATATCCACACACAAACATTTACTGAAACATTTGAAAAAATAGCCGGTGAAGAAGCTCCATTAAGAGCACAATTTTTAAGGGTTATTGCCAATGAATTGGATAGAATTCAGAGTCATTTGCTGGCAAATTCAACTTACTTCAATACCATTGAACATGAAACCCTTTTTATGTATATGTTATCCCTTAGAGAGCCAGTTATGGATGCTATTGAACTTTTAACAGGTAATAGAGTTCATATGGCATGGAACGTTGTTGGCGGGGTTAGATTAGACGCTAAAGAAGTTCATTTAAAGAGTATAATGAATATTTTAGATAATTTAGAGTCACAGTATGCCAGATATCCTCAAATGTTTGAGCATGGTCCTCTGCTGGGTTTAAGATCGAAAGATGTTGGTTACATGTCTAAAGAAGATTCCATTAAAGCGCGGGCTGTAGGACCTATAGCAAGAGCATCATCAATAACAGAAGATTTAAGGACTGAAAAGCCAGTATATAAGGATCATTTGGATTTCAACGTGATCTGGCGTGGGGAAGGAGATAACTTCGCCAGAAATATGAACAGATTTGATGAAGTTACAGAGTCGATAAAAATAATTAAACAGGCAATAGAAAATCTTCCTGAAGGTAAGGTAAGAAAAAAAGTAAATATTCCAGCAGGGTATGCTGATAACAGAAATGAAGCTCCAAGAGGCGAAGTTGCCTATATGATTGAAACCAATGGTAATTTAATTAAAAACATTTCCATAAGAACTCCAAGTATAATGAACATCGATGCATGCGCAAGATACATGTTTAAGGATGTTGCTACAGTTGCAGACGCTGTTGCTACTTATGCAAGCGTTGATCCATGTATTGCATGTACTGAGAGAGTTACTATTATCGATGAAGAATCTGGTAAAGTTCATGAAGTTAATGGATTACATAATGTAAAATCAATTAATTTAAAATAACTCACTAAAAAAAGTAAAAGATGGTGTTATGTCTTCAGTAATATGGTATTTATACGAATTTGCAAGAAAAGGATGGGTTGAAAATTTTGCAGGTGCAGCAACCGACAGAGAAATAGTAGAATCGCCAGATAGATTTAGAGATTTCCCTGAAGTAATAAGGGAGTTATGTATTGCATGCGGTGCCTGTACTGCAGCGTGTCCATCACCAGCAGCCATAAAACTTGTAAGAACAAATGATAAGGATGCTGAAAACGGTGAAGGAATTACATATCCTGTTATAAACACAGATGCATGTATAAGATGCGGATTCTGTGCAGAGGTATGTCCAACTGATCCTAAGACACTTAGAACTGGTGAAAGTCATTTAATAAGGGAAGAATTTACCATATTACCTGCAGAAAAAATGTTTGTAATTGACGATTATCTTTGTATTCGCTGTAAAAAATGCATGAAAGCGTGCAAAGTTGAGGATGCCATAATTGAAGAAGATAATAAGGTGATGATAGATCAGTCAAAGTGCATTGCCTGTGGAGAATGTGCAAAAACATGTCCTGTTAAAGGAGCAATTAAAGGAATTTATATTTCTAATGTTGAAGGGCAGAAAGATGTAATTAATTTAGTGATACATACTCTTGAAGATTTAATTGAAGCAAAACAGGATGAATTAAAAGATCTTCCTCCAGAGCAAATTATGAAATTTGAAGTACCTTTTGCAGATATCCTGGAAGAAGCAAAGGGAATGCTGCCAGAAGAAGAACAAATAAGAGATATGGTTGAAAAGGTAACAGATAGATTAAAGCTTCGAATCATTACATGGAACGATTCAAAGTGTAATAACTGCAGATTATGCGTTGATGACTGTCCATCCGGTGCAATTACTTATGATGAAGAAAAAGGTGTTCAGAGAGATGCTAATAAATGTCTTAGATGCACCACATGTTACCAGACATGTCCATTTGGCGTGGCAGGCTCTTATGTAGCAAGATTCCTACTTACATCAACTGAATTACAAGAAGATAAGATCATGGTGACTGTAAAACCAGCACTACTACCTTTTAGGGGATGATAAAATTCCTACAACTACTGATAAAAAATCTTACAAACCACTTAGAGAAGTTGAAGTGGCATATGAAATAGATAAATCTAAATGTGAGCAATGTAAAGAGAGGCCATGTCTTCAAGCCTGTCCAGTAGAGGCTGTACATGAAATACCTCCAGAAAAATATATAGAAATTGATGATAAATGCTTTGGATGTGTGCTCTGTAGAGAAGCTTGTCCATATGATGCAATTAGAATGGAAACAACATTAGCAGAGCCAGTACGAGAGAATGTACCCAATATAAATCCAAAACTTTGCAGAAGATGTGGTGCATGTGTTGACGCATGTAGAACCGGAGCAATTCAGCTTGTATCTTCAGGGAAAGAGGAAGCTCACAGTGAAATAGATGAAGAAAAATGTGTTAAATGTGGATACTGTGCACGTGTATGCCCTACAGAAGCAATAAAATATGGTGAAATATTACCAAGATCTGTAGTTGGTGGAAAAGCAGTTGTTGTTGATCAGAAGGATTGCATTGGCTGTATGACCTGTACAAGAGTATGTCCATCAAAAGGTGCTATTAATGTTGGAACAGTAAGTAAATTACCATTTATTGATCCTTCATATTGCGCAAGATGCGAAGAGTGTATGGATGTGTGCCCTTCAGCAGCAATTAAATATTCATCAAGAAAAAGAGCATACCAGAATTTTGGTAAAATAAAAACCATGGAGATAGTATCAGAACTTCTTGAAAAAGAGACAAATAGACTTGCAGGTGATGCAGGTAAGATTGATAACATTTTAAATAGAATTTCAAGGGATATCATCTATGAAAATACTGAAGATGAGTTTGAAATAGATATAACTTCCAGGTTAAAAGAAGAAATTGAGAGAGCTGTAGATGGAGATCTTGAAATTAAAGATATTCAATACATAATTGAGAGTACCGCTCCAAAAAGAGATATTACTGTTATTGATGAAAGTTGTATTGGCTGTACTGCGTGTATGGATGTGTGCCCAACCGAGGCTATAGAGCTTGAAATGCCATCTCCAGTCCATATTGGTGAAAAATGCGTTTACTGTGGAAAATGTGTCGAGGTATGTCCATTTGGGTCAATATCACTTAAAGAAGAATATTTTGATACACGTGATGGTAAAATATTCTACATAAGAAAGAGTCTGGAAGAACCAAGGACTGGAAAAATAGAAATTAATGCCGAAACATGTCAACTTTGTGGCGTATGCGTAAATAAATGTCCTGCAGATGCAATGAGCATTGAAGATGGCGAAGTTGTTGTTGATACTGAAAAATGCATAGTTTGTGATGCATGTGAAGTTATCTGTCCGGTTCGTGCTGTTAAATTAGAAACAGACTAATTATATTTACTTTTTAATTTGAGGAGGGGAACAATGGGCAAAAAGGTTTTTATTTCTGATTGTGAAGGCCCAATTTCAATTAATGATAATGCTTTTGAACTTGCAGGTTATTTTATTGAAGATGGTGAAAAATTTTTCACAGTTATCAGTAAATATGATGATATACTGGTTGATGAAGTAAAACGAGAAGGATATAATGCTGGTGGGACTTTAAAATTAATAGTTCCATTTTTAAAAGCTTATGGTGCTACAAACCAAAAAATTGTAGAGTTCTCAAGGAAGAATGTACTTCTGGTTCCATATGCAAAAGAAACTTTAAAATTCGTTAATGATAATATGCCCTCATTTATTGTGAGTACCAGTTACAGTCAGTATATTAAGGCTCTATGTGACATAATTGAATTTCCATTTGAAAATACATATTCAACAGAACTGGATATAGATGGAACTTTACTAAATACAGATGAAGCAGAAAAATTAATGGAAATTAGAAAGGAAATACTTGAAAATCCTGATTTTGAGTTAATTGATAAAATATTCTGGCAAGACATTCTGGAATTAGATATTCACCAAATAATGAAAAATGTGAATCCTGTAGGGGGAAAAGGAAAGAAAGAAGCAGTAGTTGATATTACACGCCGATTTGGGTTTGAAAATTCTGATATCCTGTATGTAGGGGACAGCATTACCGATGTTGAACCATTAGGATTTGCAAAAGAACATGGTGGACTCGCTGTTTCATTTAATGGGAATGAGTTTGCATTAAGAGAGGCAGAAATTGCCATTATGGCTGACAACACATTGATGATTTCTATTATTGCTGATCTATTTAACAGATCTGGAAAAGAGGAGGTAATCAATTTCATCAATTCTTATAATGATAATCAGATGGCGGCAATAAATAAATTTCCTATTAATAATCTACTTAAAGAATCAATAAAGAGGGTAAATCTACCAAAGGTTGCAATAATTCAAAGTGAAAATTATGAAACTCTTGTTAATGAAAGCAAAACCTTCAGAAATCTGGTTAGGGGAGAAGCAATCGGCGCATTAGGATAAAAATGTAATCAGGATTGGTTAAATGGTTAAAATAGAAGACACTTACTGTGAAGCATTTGATGGAATCTGCTGCAGAATAATTATCACTGCAGATAATAGGGATATTCTTCAAAGGGCAGCTTATGATGCCACTTCAACACCAGGAACAGTTATAGGGCGGGTTGAAGGGGGAATTGAGGGATGGTTAAGTCCTGATAAAACTCCTGATGGAAGAGAAGGAGCTGTTCTGCAAGTATGGTATGAAAGCGAAAATATCGAAAAATTTACCACAGAACTATCCTACAGAATAAGGCAGGATATTCTTGTAAAACCGTTTACAGCTCTTTTTGACGCTTCCATAAATCCTGCAGGAAAAATGGATATGATGAGAAATGTAGGGCATTGTGGAGACGGTTATGAATGGAATGAAGATCTTTACGGACGTGAAATGATTATTGTACCCATAGCAATACCAGATTTTAAGATCGAAAGTGAAATAGGATATATGCATGGAATCATGGGGGCTAATTTCTGGTACATGTGCACAAGCAAAGAAGCAGTCATTGAAGCTGGAAATAAGGCTTTAAAAGCAATTAAAGATGTTGAAGGAGCTATAACTCCCTTCGATATTTGTTCTGCGGCATCAAAGCCTGAAACCAACTACCCATGGATTGGACCAACAACAAATCATCCATATTGTCCTTCATTAAAGAAAAGCCTTGAAAAAGAGTCTAAGGTTCCAGATGAAGTTAATTACATCCCTGAAATAGTAATTAATGGCCTGAATTTAGATATTACTAAAAAAGCCATGAAAGCAGGAATCGATGCCGTAATGGATGTAGATGGTGTTGTAAAAATATCTGCTGGGAATTATGGCGGTCAATTAGGGGATCATAAAATATACTTAAAGGATTTATAACTTGAAATGGTTTTAAGATGAAAAAATTCGATGTAACTGGCTTTGGAGCATTAAATATCGATGTGCTTTATAATGTGAATAAAATTACTCATGAAGATGAAGAGGCATTTATAACTGATTATGACATTTTTTGCGGTGGCTCAGCAGCTAATACGGTTATTGGACTTTCTAAACTTGAAATGAACACAGGATTTATAGGTAAAATAGCTAACGATCACTATGGAAAACTATTGCTTAAAAATCTACAAAAGGAAAATGTAGATACCGATGGAATTATTATAGAAAAAGAGGGAAGAAGTGGAAATGTTATTGGATTCGTTGATGAAAAAGGAAATAGGGCATTATACGTCGATCCGGGTGTAAATGACTTAATTGATATATCAGAGATTAATATGGGATATATAGAAAATTCTAAAGTACTGCATCTTACATCATTTGTTGGAAATTCGGTAGATGCTCAAGAATCAACTTTAGATAGAATCGAAGACAATATTACAGTCAGTCTCGACCCTGGAAGGATATACGCTGAAAGGGGCACAATTTTTCTAAAAAATATTTTAAATAGAACAGATATTATCCTTATTAATGAAAAAGAATTAAATTATTTAACTGGTAAGAAATATAACTCACTTGAGGAAAGAGCTAAAGTTCTGGAAGAATATAATATTGATGTGGTAGTAGTTAAAAGAGGAGAAAAAGGCTCCTATATTAAAGATCATGGTGAGAATTATTATATGGAGCCGTTTAATGTTAATTGCAAAGATACAACAGGTGCAGGCGATGCATTTAATGCAGGATTTCTCTATGGATTTATTAAAGGTAAAGACATCCAGAAGTCAGGGGAAATAGGAAATTTTATTGCATCTTGCTGTATACAGGAATCAGGATCAATTAAGGGATTACCAGAAATATCAGAATTAAAATAAATATCATAGGCCAAGGTGTAATAATGGATATAACATTTAAAAAGGACAAGAAAGTGCTTCAAGATGAAGTCATCCGTAAATCAATGGATTTAGAAAGCAATGAATTTAAACCAGAAATTGAAGAATGTAAATTAGAAGGTAAATTCATTACAATCTCTCCAGAGTGTATAAGATGTAATTTATGTGCTGAAGAATGTCCAGTAAGTGCTATTTCAGAAGCAAAAACAAATAAACCCGCTAAAATACTTGAAAACTGCGTAAAATGTGAAATATGTGCTCAAACGTGTCCTGTTAAACGTGTTTATGTCACTGAAAGTACATCTTATGTAAATGAGGAAGATGTTAAGTACCATCTTAGAGAACTGAAGATTCCTCATAGAATGCTGAGGATGAAAAATATTGAAGTAGATGAATCAAAATGTGATTCATGCATGACATGTGTCAAATTCTGCCCTACCGACGCAATTAAAGTTGAAGAAGGGAAAAAAGCCATAATAGACACCGATGCATGTGTAGGGTGTGGAGCATGTGCCAGTTTATGTCCAGAAGGAGCAATAACACTTGAAAGAGAATTAGGGCCTGTGATCAACACAAAAGAACTTAAAATTGATAGAGAAGCATGTGTTTCCTGTCAGATTTGCGAAGAAAATTGTCCAGTAGAAGCCATTAAACTTGAAGATGATGAAATAGTATTTTTAGAAGATAAATGTATTTTATGTGATGTATGTTCGAGTAAATGTCCTGTAAGTGCATTAAAACTTGAGAGGTTGTCCAATGAAAGTTAAAGAGATAATGGATAAGGAATATATATTTGTAACTCCGGATCAAGACATTGTAGAAGTATCATTAATGATGGAACAGAAGAAAAAGTTCACAACGCCCGTGGTAGACAATGATAAATGTCTTATAGGTTGGATAACATCTCTTGATGTTACTCGAGGATTTAGGGAAGGTCAAAAGAAAGTTTCAGACATCATGCATTCCAAGGATGATATAGTACATGTTCATCAAGATGATCCTGCAAGATTAGCTGTTTTAGAAACTACAAAGCATAAAGTAGTAAGTATACCTGTTTTAGATGATAATGATACAGTTGTTGGAGTTATAAGAACATTTGATATAGTTGAAACTCTATCACGACTATACGAAATCAAAGTCTATAAAATATTTGAAGCAATGGCCAAAGAACTTAAAGGGGTTAGCTGGGACGAACTCATGGAAGCAGCAGCCATAATTACAAGGAGAAGAACAGGTAAGAGAATAAAACCTCAGGAATATGAAAAGAATATCAGGGAATCCACATTTGGAGAAGCAATATGGGCAACAGGTGGTCTTGAAAAATTCTTTGTAGGTTTAATAGCCATTGGTGAACTTGTAATTGCCAGGAAAGTTGCCAGAGCAAGGAAATAACTGAAAAATAAACATTATTTTAATTAAAAATATTTAATTATTTTAAAAAGAAAAAGAAAAGAAAAATTATTTTCTTTTTGGTAGTGCTGATCCTGCAAGAATCATTAAAATAGCCATTACAAGTAGAGCGACAGGAATACCGGTTTCCTGTAGAGCTACTGTTTCTTCGCCAGCAGCAGCAACTTCTTCAAATGGTTCTTCAATTATTTCTTCTCCTCCAGCGGCACCGTCAACTGGTTCTTCATCTCCACCAGCAGCAGATCCTGGATCAAGTCCTGCATCCCAGGTTAGGTCGACTTCCCCTGAGATTAATTCTATAGGTCCAGCCCAGCCAGTGGCATTTGCATCACTGTCTAAACTATCATCAGTTCCCTGATTTTGTAGAGTAAATATCCAGGATGAAATTTCGTTAGGGAGAACAAATTCCAACCAGTAAATACCAGGCACAAGATTTGTGAATATATATTCGCCATTTGCATCGGTAATTGTTGAATATGCAGTTTTTACTAATGGGCCTGTTGCATCACCAGTCCAGAGATTTACAGTTACTCCAGCAACACCTGGTTCGTTAGGATCCTGGATTCCATTCTTATTAATATCGTCCCAGACCTTATTACCAACTGCTGCAAGCTTATAAAGACCAGCATCCCATGAATCATCACATTCTCTCCTGTTTAAACAGATTGGTCCAGCAATGCCAGCAGCATTTGCATCACTGTCTAAACTATCATCAGTTCCCTGATTTTGCGGGCTAAATATCCATTTTACGACAGAATCAGGAGCTATAAATTCTAACCAGTAAATACCAGCTCTTAAATTCTCGAATACATAATTTCCAGTTGCGTTGGTTACTGTTGTATTAATTTTAGTGATTGGATTGAATTGAGTTCCGGTCCATAGGTTTACTGTTACTCCAGCTAATCCTGGTTCGTCTGGATCCTGAATTCCATTTGCATTCAGGTCGTCCCAAACACGATCTCCTAATTTAGCAGTATTGTAATTGCAACATCTATCAGCCCGATTATTATTCCTTGAATTTTCTCTATCAGAATTATCCCATTCCTCTCTTTCGGACTTTTTATTTTCTATTCCTGAATTATCACGTGCTTCATCGCGTTCGGATTTTCCAGAATTTGGATCAACAGTTGTGAGGTCAGTATCACAACATTTTATGGAGCTTAAACCATTATCTTCTAGATCAGACGTGCATTGATCAATTAAGTAGTTATCTGCTAATTCATCGGCTGATACAGATCCACTAATTGCAACTGCAAATAAAAACGTCGTCACAAGAATAGCCAAACTAAATTGCATACGTTTTTTCATATTTTCACCTCCAACACGTTTTGTATGCATTATTAATATTATAGTAATAATAATATTTAATATTAATTATTATTTTATATGTATTACTAATTGATTGGTATATAATCAACCAATAACTAAAAAAATTAAATAAGAAAAAATAATCAATTTCCAAACTATTTATCACTCATTTAAAAATAAATAGGGTGATACAATCTATTTAATGAGCACCAATGTTTTTAAAAGCAGAATATTTAATTAAAACTATTTGATCAGGAAAATATAATGGCAATAACTTAATTATAAAGAAAAAATAATGAAAGATATTAGATTAAATCCATAAATCCAAAAAGTTGAGTTAATATAAATATTGAATAAGGATTTTTATTATTCAATTATAAAATTTTTAGTAATATTTTAAAAAAGCAGGTTTTTAACTATGTGTGGAATTGCAGGAATAATGGGAGAGGACATATCAAAAGCGCTTTATAATATGCTTATTTCTTTAAAACATAGAGGTCCTGATGGTTCAGGTGTCTTTATAAATAATAAATTGATTTATAATAATCTGGATAGTATGAAAATTCCAGAAGGATCCTTTGGAATGGGACATAATTTACTTTCAATTGTTGGGTGTCATGGTTTGCAGCCATTAGTACAGGATAATTTTGTTTTAGTCTGTAATGGAGAAATATATAATTTTGAAGAGCTTAAATATAAGTTTCAGCTTCCATTGAATACAGATTCGGATTGTGAAATTATATTAAGCCTTATTAAGCTATTTTATACAGATTCTCTCTATGATGCTGTAATAAAAACTATTGATTATCTGGATGGAGATTATGCCTTCGCAGTTTATGATGGCAAAAATTTTGCAGCAGTCAGAGACCCTATAGGAGTTAAACCTCTTTATTATGGTAAAGATAATGATTTATTTGCATTTGCTTCAGAACGGAAAGCACTGTGGAACATAGGTATAACTGATGTAAAAACCCTTTCTCCAGATTCAATAATATATAATAAGGAAGTAATGAAAATAAAAAGTAAATTAAATAGAATAATTGATTCTAAATCATCCAATTTACCAAAAGAAATTCTAAAAAAGCAATTAAAAGAAACATTAATTAAATCAGTGAAAAAAAGATGCATAGGCCTTTCTAAAGTTGGAATACTATTTTCAGGAGGTATAGATAGTACTATTCTCGCTAAAATAACTGAAGATATGGGATTAGAAACTACACTTTACAGTGTTGGCCATAGAGATTCAATTGATCTCAAAGTATCAAAAAAAACTGCAAAAACAATGAATATTCCCCTTGAAACTCAAGAAATAGGCATAGAAGATGTTAAAACATATTTGCCTTTAGTTCTGGATGCAATAGAGGAATTTAATATAATGAAAATTGGTGTGGGAATGACAGCATACATTGCAGCCCAAGTGGCACATGAAGATGGTTTAAAAGTTATGCTTTCAGGTCAGGGCGCAGATGAACTTTTCGGAGGATATCATCGCTATTTAAGGTTTTATCAAGAAAAAGGAGAACTTACTCAGGAAGATTTAAAAGAAGATATTTTAAATCTTTACCATGTGAACCTTCAAAGAGATGATGCTGTCACTATGGCCAACGGTATTGAACTTAGAGTTCCTTACCTTGATCTTGATATTATAAATACTGCAATGAATATACCTATGAAATATAAAATAAATGGAAAGGAAGATAATTTAAGAAAGTGCATCTTAAGAGAAATTGGTGCAGAGCTTGGAGTACCAGAAGAAATAGTTAGAAGGCCAAAAAAGGCAGCTCAATATGGTTCTGGAATACATAAGATGCTTAAAACGGTATTAAGGGAAGATAAATATAAAGATATTGGAAATGAATTTAATATATAAATTTTTATTTAATTAAAGGAAGTTTAACATGAAAATTGAAAAAGAAGGAGAAAAAATACTTGAAAAATTCTCAAAAGCACTTGAAGACATTCCTGAACTTGAAGAAACCCATTATATCGTTGATAATGTTAACTTAACACGCCCAGATAGGGGAGAAGATAAAAATCCTGAAAAAATTCTCCGAAATGCAGATGTAGATGAAGATGGAAATATAATAGCTGAAAAAGGAAAATGGGTTAAGTGATTGTAATCGAGGTTATAAAATGAGATTAAATCTTGTTTTAGAGTTATTAGATATTCCGGGACAACTAATAGATGCTTTGGAGCCTATTGGACGGCTCGGAGCAAATATCGTTACAGTAATTCACCAGAGAGATGTTAAAACCGAAAGGGGCACAGTACCAGTTCAAATTACTATTGAAGGTGATAAAGATACCCTTGATAGAGTAATAACAACTTTAGAAAATCGGAATATCCAAATAATGGAAGTTGATGGTGTTCTACGGAAGGAAAAGATAAGAACTATCTTAATTGGAGATATAGTTGATAAAGATGTTAAGGACGCTCTAAACAGGCTTAATGTGTTTGAAGGGGTTAAAGTAGTTGACTTTAATTTAAAAATGTCAGATGATCCAGAAAAATCAGCTTCAAAAATAATCATAGAAGCTGATTATGGTAAAAGAAAGGATATAATGAAAAGAATAAAGGATGTTGGGATATCTAAAGGATTTTTAGTAATTAATGAGGTTTAATTTAAATATCACGCTACTTTTGAACGATATTAATTCATTTTGAATTTTTGAGGAGTTTGGAGGAATATAATGAAATTATGTATTTTAGGATTTGGTGCTGTTGGAAGGGGAGTGGCAAAGGTCATTTCAATGAAAAAAGAGGAAATGAAAGAGAAATATGGATTAGATCTTAAAATTACAGCAGTAACCGATACTTCTGGAGCTGCAATATATGATGAAGGATTAGATCCGAATTTATTACTTAAAATAAAGGAAGATACTGGAAAAATATCAAATTATCCAGAATATGGAATTTCTAAAATTTCTAATATGGAAGTACTCCATAAAGTTGATTTTGATTGCCTTATTGAAGTGACTCCAACAGATATAGAAAATGGAGAACCTGCTAAATCACACATTTTAAAAGCTTTTAATGATAAGAAAGATGTTGTGACATCTAATAAAGGCCCTTTAGCCTTATCCTTTAGGGAATTAGCTGAATCTGCTAAAGAAAATAATGTACAGTTAAAATATGAAGCATCGGTTGGAGGAGCAATGCCTATTTTAAATTTTGCCCATGATACTTTACCAAGCTGTAATATTAAATCTATTTTTGGAATTCTTAACGGTACAACAAATTATATACTTTCCAGAATGGCTAAAGAAGGTTCATCATATGAACAGATTTTGAAAGAATCTCAAGAGATGGGTATAGCTGAAACTAACCCTGCACAGGATGTTGAGGGTACTGATGCTGCATGTAAAGTGGTAATTCTCGCAAATTCAATAATGAACAGAGATGTAACTTTAAAAGATGTAGAAATAGTAGGGATATCAAAAATTACCCAGGAAGCGATTTCACTTGCTAGAAATGAAGGTTATCTAATTAAACTCATAGGTGAAATATCTGAGGATACTCTCGAAGTTTCACCAAGACTTGTAAGAGAAGGATCCCCTTTTGCAGTGGATGGAACTTTGAATGTAGCTACACTGAAAACTGACCTTGCAGAGGATGTTACAGTAGTTGGGAAAGGTGCAGGATCCATTGAAACTGCTTCAGCAATTTTAAGTGATATAATAAGTATTTACAAATCTAAAGAATGATTTTTGGAGATTTTTAAAAATGAAGTATGTTGTAATAATTGGAGATGGAATGGCTGATTATCCATTAAATGAATTAAATAATAAAACTCCTCTTCAAGTATCTGTAATCCCTAATATGGATTATATTGCATCTAATGGCGTTAATGGGTTTTTAAAAACTATTCCTGATGGAATGGAGCCTGGATCTGATGTTGCAAATCTTGCTATAATGGGTTACAACCCAAAAAAATATTATACTGGAAGAGGACCACTGGAAGCGGCAAGTATTGGTGCAAATCTTAAATCTGGAGAAGTAGCCTTTAGGTGCAACTTTATAACTGAAAAAGATGGAAAATTAGCTGATTTTAATGCAAATCATATTTCTACAGAGGAATCAAAAGAGCTGATTAAAGCTTTAAATAATGAACTTGGACATATTGGGACATTTTATTTAGGTGTAAGTTATAGAAACTTATTTGTTATGGAAAATGAAAATGTTGCATCTTTAAAGTCAATGCCGCCTCATGACATTGTTGGTGAGGGAATTGAGGAGAATCTTTTAAGTCCATTTGATAATGATAATGCAGAATTATTAAACAGAATCATGAAGGAATCTCAGGAATTGTTAAAAAATCATCCTGTAAATAAAAAAAGAATTGTTGAGGGAAAAAATCCGGCTAATATGATATGGCTCTGGGGACAGGGACCTAAACCAGAAATGCCACTATTTAAGGAGAAATATGGCTTTACTGGAGCTACAATTACTGGAGTAGATCTTATAAAAGGATTAGGAGTTTATCTTGGTCTTACAAACATTGATGTTCCTGGAGCAACAGGTTATTTTGATACTGACTATGATGCTAAGGCTAAATATGCAATTAACTCATTAGATACTCATGATATCATATTTATTCATGTTGAAGCCCCAGATGAAGCAGGGCATGCTGGAAACATTGAAGAAAAGATTAAAGGAATTGAAAGTATAGATTCGAAAATTGTTGGAAAGCTCTTAGATGAACTTCCACAATTTAATGATTATGCTATATCCATATTGCCTGACCATGCCACTCCCATTAAGGTAAAAACCCATACTGTTGATCCAGTTCCTTATGCAATTTGTTATTCTAATGGATCTAAAGATGAAACCAGTCAATATAACGAATTTTCGGCAAAAAGAGGTTCATTAGGTACAATTGAAGGCTATAACTTTATGAAAAAATTTTTAATGAAATGATTTAACTGTATCCAAAGATTTTATATAAATAGATTACAAACCGATAATGTATTATAATTTTTACTCAATTTGAGTTAATTGTATTAATAATAGTGATTTTATTCAGGAGATGATTCATCTGTCAAAATATATCGTTGTAACCGGGGGAGTTGTAAGTTCAATAGGTAAAGGAATAACCGCAGCATCAATTGGAAGAATACTGCGTTCGTATGGTATTGATGTAACTGCAATAAAAATAGATCCGTACTTAAACTGGGATTCAGGAACATTAAACCCATATCAACATGGAGAAGTTTTTGTAACAGAAGATGGTATGGAGACTGACCTTGATTTAGGTCATTATGAAAGATTTTTAGATACAGAACTATCTGGTGATTCTAATATAACAACAGGAAAAGTATATTCTTCTGTAATTGATAGAGAAAGGAAAGGAGATTATCTTGGAGCATGTGTCCAGATAATTCCCCATATTACCAATGAGATTAAATCAATGATCAGGAATATAGCTGATAAAAGCGAAGCTGATGTTGTCCTTGTTGAAATAGGTGGAACTGTAGGGGATATTGAATCTCAGCCATTTTTAGAAGCAGTTAGGCAACTACGTAACGAAGAAGGTCATGATAATGTAATGTTTGTTCATGTAACCTATGTTCCTTATCTAAAGGCTGCTGGAGAATTTAAAACAAAGCCAACACAGCACAGTACTAAAGAGCTAAGAAGCACTGGTTTAAACCCAGATATGATAATTTGCAGATCTGAACTCCCTATAGATGCTCATTTAAAGCAGAAAATAGCTCATTTTTGTGATGTTGAACGTAATGCAGTTATAAATTGTCCCGATGTGCATTCAATCTATGAAGTTCCTCTAATTCTTAATGAAGAGAATGTGGGGGAATATGTGCTTAAAAGAATAGGTTTGGAAGGTAATCATCCTGATTTAAGTCACTGGAGTGAAATAGTAGATTCTCTTAAAATAAAAGAACCAGAAGTAAACATTGGAGTCATTGGAAAATATGTAGAGCTTGAAGATGCATATATAAGTATAAGAGAGGCACTAAAGCATGCAGCCGCAGAATCAGGCGTTAAAGTCCATATTGAATGGATCAGTGCCGAAGATTCTATAGATATTGAAAAACTCGATGGACTCAATGCATTGTTAATACCTGGAGGATTTGGTGAGAGAGGTATCTCAGGAAAACTGGATGCTGTTAGATATTCTATTGACCATAATGTTCCATTATTCGGGATTTGTCTGGGAATGCAGGCCATGGTAATTGAATTCGCCAGAATGCATGGTTTTGAAGATGCAAATAGTACAGAATTTGACCCTGATACAAAGAATCCAGTTATAGACATTATGCCTGAACAGATAAAGGTTGAATACATGGGCGGATCAATGAGACTTGGTTCTTATCCGTGCAGTATTAAAAAAGAAACATTAGCATATGCTGCTTACGAGAAAAAGTCCGTGGATGAACGGCACAGACACAGATTTGAATTCAACAATGATTTCCGCGAAATTCTTCAGGAAAAGGGTTTAATAATTTCAGGTATATCACCAAATTATTTACTTGTTGAAATGATAGAGCTTAAGGACCATCCATGGTTTTTAGGGTGCCAGTTCCATCCAGAATTTAAATCAAGACCTAATAACGCACATCCTATCTTTGTATCCTTTATGAAAGCAGCATTTGATAATAAAAAGAGCAAAGAAGAATAAATCATAAAAAATTCCAAGTGATGACATGTTTACAAATATTCCCCTAATTTCTGCAATGATAGCAGTTATAGCATGTATTTATGCTTCTTATTCTGATCTGAAATCTGGAATTATACCCAACAAGCTAACATTACCCTTGATTGGAGTTGGAATAGCTTTAAATGCTTTTTATGCATTTTTAATTAATGACGTAATGTATATAGTAATTGCTATTATTTTTACAGCTTTAATTTATGTTATAAGCTATATTTTATGGAGATTTGGCGCATGGGCTGGCGGAGATGCAAAATTATTCACGGCATTAGCAGCTTTATTACCTTTCCAGCCATTTATTGTAAATTACACTTTATTTAACATGAATTTCCCAGTTACTTCAGCATATGGGTTCCCTATAACGTTGATATTTAATAGTATAATCTCATTACTCCCCTTTCTCCTGATTTATGTTCTGTTTATAATTCTAAGTTCAAAAAAATATCTTATCGACGAATTAATAGAACCTATTAAGGATTATAAGAAAAACTTTGTATTAACCTTGTCCATAACTGGGGCAGCAACTCTGGCCATATTAATCGCCCCATTTCTGCCATACAAGTTGATAATTTTTGTTATAATAATGATCTTTCTTTTCTCCTTCATTATTTCCAGGCTTCCAAAGGCAGTTAAGGCAGTGGTTATAACTGTTTTGACAATATATGCTTTATATACTGGCTTCCAATTAACTTTAGTCAGTATAGCTACTCTTTTTGTTACAATGACCATTATAAAGCTCATTATAAAAATCATGACGTCAATAACCAAAAAAGCACTTCAGGATAACTACAAAGTAGAAGATCTAAAAGAAGGAATGATCACGTCTTATAAGATGTATGAAAGTGATGATAAAATAATATTTGATAATAAAGGCATCATGGAGAAGATTAGGGAATCAGCAAAAAAAGGAGATTTATATGGCTTAATGAAGCCTGAAGGCAAGCTTTTAATAGGTACCATGGCTGCAGGATTATCTGAAGATGATATTAATCTTTTAAAGAAACTTGTTGCTGAAAACAAAATTGAGAATAATATTAAGATCAAAAGAGGTATCCAATTTGCCCCCGCAATTTTAATTGGGCTGTTATTATCTCTTTTTATTGGAGATCTGGTTTTAATTTTGCAGAAGGCAATTTACTGGATTTATTATTTAAGATAATTCCATAATAAAATGATAATATTTTGAATAATGATTTTTGTGAATAAATTATGATTCAGTAAATAATACCGAATATTTATATAACCCAAAACATAAAAAAATAAACTAATGATATTAATTGATAATAAAGGGCAGGTTTCTGCAGAATATTTGCTATTGTTTGTAGTAATTCTTTTAATATTAAGTGCAGTTACAATACCTCTTGTTTCAGATTCCATAGATGCAAGTAACGATGTTTCATGGGCTTCAGATGCGAGAAGTGCAGTTAATAGTATTGCCAGTGCAGTAGATATCGTTTATTCAAATGGTCCTGGTGCAAAAAGGACATTAAATGTTTATATTCCTGAAACTATGAATTTTAAAACTGATTCAAAAACAATCAGTCTTTCAGTGGTATTATCAGATGGCACAACAAAACAGGTGAATGCTACAACTCAGTATCCTATGAGTACAAATGATATAGACTTAAATAAAGGATGGCGCAACGTTACAGTAAAATGGAACAATGGCGAAAGCAGTATACAAGTAACAGTATAATCATTGGGGAATACAATGAACATCTTTACTAAGATAGGTGAATTAGTTTTAAGAATATTTGATATTGTTGGAATGCTAATTTTAGCTATTCCTAAAATTCCGGGTAGATTAAAGAGTATTGATACTGGTAATATTAAAAAAAGAGTTGATTCTGATGCTTTTAGAGATAATATCTCAAAAATAAAAGATGATGTTAATTTTGATGAGAAAATATCTAAGATATCTAAAAGTGTAAAAAAAGATGAAAATGATAATTTAAGTAATTCAGAAGAAATTAATCAGTATAATGTCAAAAGATCGACTCAATTTACACCAGAAGAAAAAGAAAGAACCATTTTATACCTGCAAATAATGTCAGGAGCATTTTTAGTTATTTCAATCCTCTACATATTCACTTATCTGTCCTTTACGTTTTATTGCATTTTGGGAATACTGATCATTGCTTATTTCTTATATTTACTATTTGGTAAGGTAAAAGTGATGTACAGTGAAGATTTCAATGCCTACAGGGATTTTTTTTTAATGTACATCTTAGCAGGATTGATATTAGTATTAATCAGTTACAATGAAAGCATTGTAAATGCATTTTCATTTTCATTCCTGCCTTCTGCTTCAATATTAATTTTTGCTTTAATTTTAGTTGCAGCTATATTTTTGATATTTAGAATAAGATATCACCGCAATTACACTTATGGGACAGTAATTGAGGCAGGAGAAAAAACTGCATATGTAAAGGTTGATTATGATATCCGTTCCAATGTAAAACCTGATATATACCTTGTTGAAAATAATGTTGCTGCTGTAACAGAAAATTTAGTAAAGCTCAAAGTAGATGAAAAATTATTTAATGCTGGTGGAAACAAGCCCGTGTACATAATTAAAGCCGTTGAAAAATAATTTTTGTTGTAGACACAATGAATTTAATTTTAAATTAATATAATTAGCTAATAACTATAATATTTCTTAATTAGGACTATTTTTTCATCGAGTAAGTATATATATTGGTAATAACTATAATATATTATATATAAGATAGTTATATCGATATAAAAACTTAAAAAAATGTATTAAGTTGGTAGCATGGATAACAATGGACAATTAAGTGCAGAACTTTTGTTTGCAACTTTAATACTGATTATAATTGTTGGATCTTTAATGAACATAGTTTCAAGCGGTATTGGAACAGCAGATAATGCAGAAATTTCTAAAGCTAAAGTTTTAGCTGATACTATTTCAAGAACTATTAATTCAGTTTATTCTAATGGTAAGGGCCAGTATGAAGTCTTAGAACTTCCTGACGATTTTAATTATACAGTAACAATCAATAATAAAGAGGTAAACGTATTATATGAAAATAAGACTCTTACATCTTCTATAATACCAAAAAACCATATTAAATCCGTTCCAATAACAATGAATCCTGGAGAAAACTATACTGTTACTAACGATAACGGTAATATTACAATAATAGGAAGTTGAATAACTCATGCCAAACGATTCCAGAGGTCAAATATCAGCCGAATTTGTATTGATGATTGGCTTAATTGTGGTTTTAGTTATTGCTGTAGCCCAGTACATCGGGCCCAACCTGGAAGAAAATGAGGTAATGAGTGCAGCAAAAATAGCCTGTATAAACGCTTCCAATGATATTGCATACACCACTGGGAACGTTATCAGATTTAACAATATGACATTAAATAATGGAACAATTACAGTAAGTGTTTATAGCAAAATAGCTTTAAATGCTACTAATATTAATTATATGCAGAATAAAATCTTAAATAACATTGCTCAAACATTAGGTACTAATATAGCCAATAATACAGTTAAAGGAAGATATTCATATAGTGTTAATGTTATTAATGTTACCTGATTAAATAGATGGTGAATCTATGGATGAAAAAGGATTTATATTTTCAATGGACGCCGCATTGATGTTAATTCCTATATTTATTATAGCGGCAACTGTAGCTAATGTTAGCATGGATGTTCCCCATGAATCTCCTTATTACAGTGCGCAGGATGCACTGGATACTATTTACTATTCAGACGTAAACGGAACAATATTTAAAGGAATATCCAATGGGACCACATCTGATGCACAGAAAGTTGCTGGAGTGGTATTAAAATCATTTAAAACTCCATATGTATTAAATTATACTATTAATAACGGTCCAGAAAGCACCCTTAATAAATCGAGTGAAGTTATAAAACCAGATGGTATAGTTTCAATAGCAAAGAGACAAAACGGGAATATTACTTTAATATTGTATATGGGACGATAAAAATGTTTGGAAAAGATGAAAAAGGATATGTAATGTCTGGATTAGGGTTTCTTCTTCTGATCCCAGTTATGATTTTTATACCTCTTGCATTATCTGTTGAAGAACAGAGTACAGATATCCCCAATACGTATGTTAAGTCAGATACCGTGTTCCAAACACTTAAAAACACTTTAAATGATATTAGCGATAGAACAAATGATTATAAGAATAAAATAAACAAAAAAACATATGATAATCCTGCTACTTTTGCTTCTGATATTTATTCACTTTATAATGATACTAAAAAAGATAATTATGAGAGTTCATTTGTTGGAACTGTTGATTCATATTCAGTTTCTCCAAATTTAACTTCATCCCTATCTATAGGTAATGAAACTGGTGTTATACCACTTAAAAATGGTATTGAGATTAAATATTTCTATATTAACCAAACAACTATTAATGGAAAATCAGTTTATGAGTATAACTTGAATATAACTGCTAACATGATTATCAACATTAAAAAATCTAATTCAGGAAATAATCAAAACTTTTACACTGCATTTACTCCAGTTGTATTTTATTTGAATAGTGCTGTAACCAATCCCAATACATTTTTCACAGAAAGTTTAGCAAATGATTTAAAAAAGTATGGTATGATATATGGATGTTAATATGAGGCAATAAAATGGATAATAAAGGTTTTGTATTTACTATTGATTTACTATTGGCCATGGTAATAGTAACAGTAGCTATTGGGATGGCCGTAGGTCAGTTAGAATCTCTAAATTATGAAATGCAAGATTTCACTGCACGTCAGAGTTTAGAAAAGACAGTAACTGATGCTGCTGACTATATAGTAAAAACACCAGGAGATCCATATAATTGGAACGAACAAGGAACAACCGATAATTCGCTTCCAGGATTGGCTTATATGTCAAATATAGGACCTAACAATAATTATCTAAACCCTAAAAAAGTATCAAAGCTAAATACAATACCAAAATTACTCTTTAACCTTGTAAATACTAATAATTATAATTTACTTATAACCAGGGCAGATAATGGTAGTAATATTCTTGATATTTCCAGTGTGAATCCTACAACACCCCTATCAAACGCTAAAGAAGTTGCTGTAGCTAATAGAACTGTTGTAATACAATCAAATCTAACAGCATTGAGTATGAATGATTTAATGCACATAAACCCTGCACATCCAGGCATAGATAATGGTTATATCTGGTATAATAAAGGTGGTGATGGTGTTTATGTTGGACCTGGAAATGTAACCACAGCAGCCAACAACAATTCAAGTTTTTATATTAGCAGGGAAAATCTGAATGACTATGATTTTTACATTTATATTGATGAGAACTATCTCAAGCCAGGTGGACATGGATCACCAGTAAATGTCTTAAAGTATGGTTTTACAGACGGTGATGCTGTAGTAAACGGTACTTATGGAGGTTTTGATGATAAGGAGAGGGATATGGCAATTACCAATGAATTAAAAGAGGTATATCATTCAGGAGGATGGCAAAACTTACCAGATACTCGTACTAGTAGCCTTTGTTTGGTAAATGACGATATAAGGGCAGCTTTAGATCACTACAATGATCCTGAAGGAGATCTAAAATTCTGGGTAAGTGTAAAATCTAATCCAGACGCGGTTCTTTCATTATCAATAATCCAGGTTTATAAAGGTCAAGCCCCATTTCAGAGGATACCTGCAAAACTCGTTCTTACAATTTGGGAGTAATCCGGTTAGAATTATGTAATATTCTTTATTTTTGAGATTAAATCCCTTAACTTTGAAAATTAGCATGAAATTAACCTAATATTTTTATTGTTTTATTTTTAACATTTTATTAGGGATAATCACTAAATTTATGATATAATTATATAATCACAGGAATATTAACAAAAATTTTTAATTATAATCATGATTAAAGGTTTACTTATCATAAAAATCTCATAAATTAAAATAAAACTCTTTTAAAATCATTAAAATGCTGTATTTTTAATTTCAATCTACCAAATACGTAATTCTTTAAAAGTAATACATAGAAAGAGATATATTCAATTTCAACAATACTGTAATCAACAATTAAAAGGAATTAGAACATGGATACCCTCACCGTAATAATAATGATAGCTCTGTTTATTTTATTGATGGCATTTGTATTTTCAACTGCCTTATTAACCCCAATAATAGGAAAAAGAAACCTTTTCGTTGTACTCAGTCTTGGATTCGTGGTAGGAATCGTTGGAGGGGCTTTTTTTATATCTCCAATTTTTGATGATTTGCCAGTTCTGGCTTCTTCCTTTTATAAATCAACCTCTGATGATCTTGAAATCTTAAATTTGAATGTTTCCACAAATATTGATATCAATCAATTTATAGAAAAAACAAAAAATATTGAAGGGGTTAAAAGCGTTGAGGTAAGTGGAATAACAGTTAAAACAAGCCAGTTTTCGCCCAAATGGAAAAGTATTCTTAAAAGCAGAATACTTGCATCAAATAAAGATATTAAATCGGTTAATGTAATTTCCAATGATACTTTAAACATCGGAATAACACCATCTAACCCTCAGGAAGTTATAAAAAAACTTGAGGATTGGTTAATGCTGGTTGGAGCCATTGATGTTAAATACAGTAATGTTCATCTAGTTTTAAAGGTTGAGACCTCTAATATGAATTCAATAATTAATGAAGTTTCAAAGGAAGCTGTAGTTACAAGTATTGAAGGGCCTACACAGGATAAAATAAATTCACTTAAAGCTATGCTCCCTGATAGAAACAATTTAATTATTCTCTGTGGTTTTATTGGAGTTTTAGTAGGTTTATTAGGATTATTTATTGATTCTATCCTTGGTATTCTGGGAAATATCAAAGAAAAGATGATAAAAAAAGAGTCATAAGGAATATGCACAATGAGAGCAGCAATTCTTTTTTCAGGAGGTAAAGATAGTACTATGGCTCTATATAAAGCTTTAAAAAAAGGATATGATGTTGAGTACCTTGTTTCTATTATTTCTGATAATCCTGATTCTTACATGTTCCATGTGGCCAATATCCACATCACTGATCTTTCAGCCAGAGCAGCGGGAATTCCACTAATTAAAAAAGTTACAAAGGGCATTAAAGAGGAAGAATTAGAAGATTTAACCAGTATTCTGAAAGAATTAAAAGAATCTGGTGTTGAGGCAATATTTTCTGGAGCTCTGTATTCTGAGTATCAAAAATCCAGAATAGATCAAATATGCGTCAATCTCGGGCTTGAATCCCATGTCCCTCTCTGGCATAGGAATGCAGAGGAGTATATGAAGGAGATAATTGAACTTGGTTTTGAAGTTATAATAACAAGCGTCTCAGCAGAGGGTCTGGATAAATCCTGGCTGGGTAGAGTTTTAGATATGGATCTTCTTAATGAATTAATTAAATTAAATGACAAATATGGTATTAATCTTGCTTTTGAAGGTGGTGAAGCTGAAACTCTTGTATTAAATTGTCCTGTATTCAACAAAAGAATTAAGATAAATGAATCAGAAAAAATCTGGGACCGTGATCATGGCTATTTTTTAATTAAAGATGCATCACTTGAGAATAAATAAAATTCCATTTTAATTTGTAAATAATCATTTTATTTCTGGTGCAATCCAGTCAATAAATTTTAAAGGATCATCAGTTTTAATTTCTACATAAATTTCTCCCAGTGGAGATAGACTATTACCTGCAAAATTTGGGATTCCTACCAATGCCGCCTGTTTACTTAGATTGAAGCTTATTTTATTTTCATGAATTCCTTTCATCATCATTTTGCGTGCAGCTCCCCTGATTTTTCTTTCTCTTAATTCTTTTTTGAAATTGGAAATTGAATCTTTTTCTCCATGGATACAGACATAATCATCGCCTATCTCAATATCATCGTAATCAAATAGATTAGAAAGTGTTTTTATGACTTTATCCATGTCTTCTGTAGGATTAACATTTGCTTTAGCATATATTTTACATTTCATTTTAAATACTCCAGAGTTATATTAATATCAGAGGTATTATGGTTTTCTGGATTTAGAAGAGGTCTTTTTTTCCATTTCATTTCTTAAGGTGTTTCTTATGGCGTTTTTAAATTTCCATATTGGCCCTTCATTTACAACCATGTAATTAGAAGTTGCTATAACATCTCCTATTCCAAAATTAAGTTCCCTTTTATCTCTTTTATTGAACTCATGAAAATTGGGAGAATCATCAGATCTTTTACGCTTTTTTAAGCGCATAAAGCGAGTTTTTGGGCTTGAATGAACAGCGATTACCTTAAAGTATCTAAAATTTTTCCTGAATATTTTAACTTCTGCAGGGCTTCTTATTCCTTCGATAATGTAATTATTGGGATTATTTACTAATTTTTTATTTGATTCTTTTATTATTTCCACACAGCGTTCTGCTACAACATATTTTCCATATTCTTCACGTAAATTAATGGCAGTTTCTCCAATATCAGCATTTCTTTTTAATGCTTCATCCCGTATAATGTCACCCATTCTTATAATATTAAAGTCCATATTTTTTGCAATCCTTGCTACAACGCTTTTACCTGAACCTGGTAGTCCTGTTACTCCAATAACTCGCATAATTTCACTCTTGATTAAAATTTGATTTACAGTTGTTAAAATTATTCATTATATCATTAAGATTTTTAAGCCTCAAATTTTTCAATTGAACTTAAAATTGTTTTCAGTGATTCTTTAAGATTATCATTATTATTAAAATCATCAATTAAATTTTTAAGGGTTTTTTTATCAAATTTCTTAAGCTCTTCCGCCTTCTTAATTAAAGCAGGAATTACTCTAATTATATTATCAACTATGGTAATAGAAGCGGTTTTAGATGTTCTTGAAAGGGGATTTAAATCAATAGCAATAACAAATTTACCATTTGCAACAAGTGCTTCAGTCCTATCTCCATCTTCCAGTGGAACAAGTACTACATCGGCATTCAACATACCTTCTTTACTCACTTTTCCACGAGGACTGTTGAGTCCATTAATATGTTCAAGAGCATCCTCTTCAGTACCTAAAATTTCTTCTGCACCCGCTTTCTTTAAAACTTTAAAAATTGCATTTACCCTTTGAGATGTTCTGTAAAAAAGATTAATTTCGATTTTTGCATCTAAAACGTGGGCCAATTTAACGATATCTTCAGAAACAAGAGCTGCAGCATTACCATTAACAGATATAACAGGATTATTAGCGAGTATTAATGCAGCACATCCAGCTTTGATTGCTCTTTCTGCTGTTTTGGTGGTTTTTTCTCCAATTAAATAATCGAAAGCTTCTCCTCTGCCATGGGCTATTAATCCTGCATCTGCTAAAATCCCTGCGTTATATGCATTTACCATTTTTTCTCTGGAAATAAGTGATTCGTATCTTGGGTGATCATTAGAAATCATGTTAATAATTTATAAATATTCAAATATATATGTATAAAAACGTATAGAAAATTTTAATGTACTTTGCAAGGGATTTTTTTACCTTTAAATATTAAATTGAAGGGATAAAAATGAAAGAAAAAATTGAAATAAACAAATCAGATGACTTTAATGAACCTTACAGAAAAAAAGAAATACAAAAGCCTAAAAGAAGCAAAACAAGGTATGCTGGCATATATTTAGGTATTATTCTTGTTATTGCTGGTTTAATCTGGTATGCTGCAAATCTCGGAATTATACCAATGGAGTTTATAGTTGAACAGGCGGGACCAATTTTAATTGTTATACTGGGAATACTTATTTTAATCAAATCGCTTTAGATATGGAGATTAATAAAAAAAAATTGATTTGTAGTTATTTAAATAAAAAACAAAAAAGCTAAATTGAGGTTATTTTATGAGTGATTTACTGAAAGAACTGTCTAATGCTCCAGGAGTATCTGGTTTTGAAGGAAATATCCGTGAAATTATGACAGGAGAATTAGAAGGCCATGTGGATGAGATAGAAACAGATAGTCTTGGAAATGTGATTGCGACAAAAAATGGAAAGAAAAATGGTAAAAGAATAATGCTTGCAGCCCATATGGATGAAATAGGGCTAATGGTAAGACACATTGATAAAGAAGGATTTGTTAAATTTACCAAAATCGGGGGAATAAATGATCAGATGCTTTTAAACCAGGAAGTCTACATTCATTCTGATAATGGGAGAATTCTAGGAGTTATAGGGGCTAAACCTCCCCATAGGATGAAAGCAGCCGAAAGAAAGAAGGTAATTGAATATGAAAATATGTTCATAGATATTGGGGCTTCCAGTAAGGAAGAAGCAGAAAAAGAGATTAATATAGGAGATCCTATTACAATTAAGCATGAATTTTCCCAGCTAAAAGGTTCTATTGTAACTGGAAAAGCATTTGACAATAGAATTGGTTGTTATGTTCTTATTGAAACATTGAAAAGAGTAAAAAGTGATTCAACTATTTATGGAGTAGGAACAGTCCAGGAAGAGGTTGGACTTAAAGGAGCCAAAACTTCTGCATTTAAGATAAATCCAGATATGGCAATAGCTTTAGATGTCACCATAGCAGGAGATCATCCTGGAATTAAAGAAGAAGAAGCACCTGCTAAAATTAACGAAGGACCTGCAATTATTTTAACTGATGCAAGTGGGAGGGGATTAATTACGCACCCAATAGTTAAAAAACTAATTATTGATACTGCTGATGAAGAAGGAATCCCTTATCAACTGGAAGTGAGTGAAGGGGGTACTACCGATGCAACTGCAATCCACCTAACCAGAGAAGGAATTCCTACTGGTGTTTTATCCGTTCCAACAAGGTATATTCATACACCAGTTGAGGTTGTTAGCCTTGATGATGTTGAAAACACCATAAAATTACTTGTGGCTGTGCTGGAAAAAGCTTAAATTTCTATTATATTTTCTTAACTTAAAAACTTCTAATTTACTTTATTTTTGGAATCCTGATATTATATTGATTCCATTTGAGTCTATTTCATAGGTCATAAATTGAGTAGGTGTCCTGGTACTCCTCATTTTTACAATATCCATTACTCTTTCTCTTCTACCAGTATATGGATTTTCGCGTTTCATGAGTTTTATAGCACCATAGACAGAAAATAATGCAAGCTCATTAAATTCATTGGAAGTAGCGCTGTCTATTATGACAAGGGAAGTAATATTTTTCTGTTTTAACTCGTATACAAGATGATCGAAACGGTCTCTAAATTCATAGGGTGTTAATTTTGCAGTATAACTGCCCAGACTGTCAATTACTACCACATCTGTATCATCAGGGATGTTCTGTAATATTTTTGAGAAATTACCCTTCATTGTGTCGATATCTATACTTAATTCTGCTTCTATTAACCTTGCTCTGATTCCTGCAAGCTCTACGAATCTTATAAGGCCTTTCTCCATATATTCATCAAGATCCCAGTTAAATGATTCGGCCTGTGTATGGAGATCATCAGCATCTTCTTCAGTAGTCACATAAACAGTATTAAGGCCTTGTTTACAGCTATTTAATGCAAAATGAAGTCCAAATATAGTTTTTCCAGATCCAGCATCCCCTGTTAGTAACATACATCTATTTGTACGAAATCCACCTGTTATTTCATCAATAACTGTTATTCCTGTTTTTATTCTTTTCAATATCATTACTCCTTTAGATTATTTTAGGTTCCAATTAAAATATTAATTATCTGATATTAAAAATTCAAATCCACATGTATTTCCTCCATCAGCCATACATGATATTTGTTCTACATTACCATTAACAGGTATCCATGTAAAACTACGTATAACTATTATTCTACAGATAAGACAAAACATGGGACTATTTTCAGTATCTGCTTCCCAGGGACAATTTAGAAATCTAAGATAATTTTTATCATCTTTGGAAAAGGTTTCTGTTTCAATACCCAGATTTGACAGAAATTCAGATATCCAGCCTATATAAAGTTTGAATATTTCATTATCGTCTAAATTAGGATGATTTCCAAGATGTTCATCAAATTTCGGCCTTATATTTCTTTCTAATCGATCACCAAAGCTTTTTGCTATATTATTCCTTATTTGAGGGGGTATGTTTGATGCAAATACAGGTACCGCGCTTAATAGAAAACTGAAGAGTTCACTTCTTGCACTTTCTTTAAGAAGTTGTTCCCTTTCTTTTTCAGCTTTTCTACGTTCACGAATATCCTGAAATACAAGTACTACCCCATTAATATTTCCTTTTTCATCGATAATTGGCGAACATGTATCATTAACCGGTATTTTTAATCCTTGCCTGGTAATCAGCAAAGACCGATCCAATTGATAGGTTGAACTATTTTCTTGAAGTAAATTGTTAATTTCAATGGGAGAACCGGTTTCTTCATTAATTATTTTAAAAACATTTTTTAATGGTTTCCCTAAAGACTCTTCCAGGGTCCATCCTGTAATTTTTTGAGCAACAGGATTCATGAAAGTAATATTTCCATTTTTATCCCCAGTAATTACGGCTTCACCAATACTTTCCAGTGTTGTGTACAACCATTTCTCATTTTCCTTCAACTTGCTTTCCATAATATGTTTATAGAGAGCTACTTCAATTGCACTGTGTAATTCCTGGTCTTCGAAGGGTTTGATAATATAACCAAATGGACCTGTAATTTTTGCTCGTTTCAATGTCTTATCATCAGAATAAGCGGTTAAATAAACAATTGGAATGTCAAAACGGTCTTTAATTATTTGAGCAGCATCTATACCATCCATTTCTCCTTTTAAAACAATATCCATTAATATCAGATCTGGACTGGTTTCACCTGCTTTTTCTACCGCTTCTTCCCCAGAAGATGCTATTTCTGACACTTCATAATCGAGACTTTCAAGCCTGTGCTTAATATCCATTGCCACAATACTTTCATCCTCAACAACGAGTATTCTAACTGATGACATACTGTTAGTAGATATAATGCTTTTTATATATTAATATGATCTTTATTTTTCCAAAAGATGTCCTTTTGAGCATTATATTAAATATTATTTTTATTTATGCATATGTTCATAGATCGTAATTGCAAGTTCCCTATTGATTCCGCTAACACTGGTTAATTCATCGATATTTGCTTTTTTAATACTTTCAACATCTCCAAAATGCTTCAGTAACCTTATTTTCCGTTTTTCACCAATTCCTTTAATTTCATCAAGTATAGAACGTTTTATTTCCTTTGATCTGAGTTTTTTATGATGTTTAACTGCAAATCTATGGGCTTCATCCCTTATTCTCTGGAGAAGATATAGAGCTTCTGAATTCGGTGGTAAAATAATTGGACTTGATACCTTCTGGATAAAAACGTGTTCAAACTCCTTGGCAAGCCCAATAACTGGTATATCATCTAATCCAAGAGAATTTAAAACATCTAAAGCCACGTTTAGCTGTCCTTTTCCACCATCCACCAGAATTAGATCAGGCTTTTTATCCATGTCATCTGGCGATATTTTACTGTATTTGCGAGTCAAAACTTCCCTCATCATTGCATAATCATCTGGGCCTTCTATTTTAATGTTAAATCTTCTATATTTGCTTTTTTTAGGAACGCCATCTTCAAAGACAACCATGGATCCAACAGGGTGCTTACCACTTATATTTGAGATATCAAAGGCTTCAATACCCCGGGGTATCCTGGGAATGTTAAGATACTTTTTTAGATCAACTAAAGCTCCCCTAACTTCTCGTTCATGATTTTTAATGATTTCCGCGTTTTTAGCCACCATTTGTACTAAACGAGTCTCTGAAGCATTATCTGGAATTCTTAACATGATTTCGGCACCTCTATTTTCAGATAACCACTCCTGAATTAAATCTTTATCATCGGGTTTATATTGAATAATGATCTCAGAGGGAACATGCCTTGGACTCATATAAAACTGTTTTAAAAATGCAGAGAGTATTTTATTGGGAAGCGTTCCATCAGTACCACTCATGAGATAATCGTCCTTACCAATGATCTTTCCCTCTCTAATTGAAAATACAACTACGCTGGCAATTTTTTCATCATAGGAACAGGCCATCACATCCTGTTCAAGACCTCTATCAAATTCTATTTTCTGTTTTTCAAGTATATTATCTACAGATTGGATCTGATCCCTTAATACAGCAGCCTTTTCGAATTCATGGTTTTCTGCAGCTTCAATCATCATCTGATTTAACATTTCAATGATCTGATTGTATTTACCTTCAAAAAATAAATTTATTTTTTCTACAATTTCGTTATATGATTTTTCAGTGATTTTACCGCTGCATGGGGCGCTGCAAAGATGTATCTGGTAGTTAAGACATGGCCCATCCATTTTTCTGCAGGTTCTTATTTTAAATAATGCTTTAAGCGATTTAACAATCCCTCTAACTGAACCAGTATCGGTAAATGGACCATAATAATATGCTCCATCATCCCTTACATTTCTTGTTATTAAAACTCGAGGATAATTTTCATTGGTTATTTTGATGTAGGGATATCGCTTATCATCCTTTAATCGAATGTTATACTTGGGTTTGTACTTTTTAATAAGATTGGACTCTAAAATAAGGGCTTCTTTTTCAGTATCGGTAATTATATATTCCAAACTGTGAAAATGGCTCATCAGTAACTTTGTTTTTAAAGGTTGTTCTGATTTTGAAAAATATGATTTAACCCTTTTAATCAGTGATTTAGCTTTTCCAACATACAAAACAACGTCTTCTATGTTCCTCATTATGTAAATACCAGGTTTATTGGGTAAATTTTTTGGATCACTGCAACGATTTGACATTTAATCGCCTCTTGTATTATTGCTGAATCGAATTATGTTATAAATGATATTATGATTTAAAGGAATAATAGATGTTATAAGTTAAAACAGCAAATTTAAGGAACTATTTCATCTCTTGTTTCAGGATATGCTACATTAGGTCTTTTTGAAATGAAAGAATTTTCAATATCTTCATGCATTTTAATGGCAAGGTCCACTGGTATGCCTATTGCCATATATTCTGGAGGAAACCAGACATTTCCAGTAGGATCGACAGGACCTACAAAAGCCGTATCTTTGGGAGTTTTTTCGGCGAGTCCTGCAGGATAGGTAATAAATGTTGAACATGCAGGTCCAAAAGGCATATTAATTGCATTAAATGGGTTTTCAGTTCTAAAATGTATTAAACTTGCTAAATTTCTTATCTGTTCACCTTTACCAAAGCAAAGGAAGGACCGGGCATTTGCATTATCTTTAAAGTCTTCACATTTTTGAATGATGAGGTATTTTTTAATTTTTTTTATCTCACCGAGTGATTCTATAAATTTTTCAACAAGTTCAGGACTTGCTTTAAGGTATTCTGCATCTCCACCGCTGAATTTTTCATTTCCAGTTGATACAAAGTATTTTATATATTTAAGTGGTTTTGTATACCCTAAATAGGTCATTGCACCAGGACAACATCCTTTAAATGTTTCTTTGCTTATGTACAGTGGATGCATTTTATTTTTTATAGAAATCTCTGTTACTGCTTTGGCTATACATCTGTCAATAGAACACATTGGTTCTGCATTTTCAGGCAAATTATCAGACCCATATATAATTAAAGGGCTTATATTGAGATTTCCGGCATTTTTAAGACTTTCTCCAATTTCTTTAACATTTAAATTTAAAATTTTTACCACCTCAAAATTTTAAAAAAATTTTGTGGTTAGGAAAACAAAGCTTGCAAAAATCAAAGATTTTTGCGCATGAGAAACAAAGTTTCTCTGCCCCGAAAACAGAGTTTTCGAGGGCTCCAAACACTTCGTGTTTGAGAGTTTTCCTCAACCTTCTTCGTCATACCATTATTTATTTATATTACCTTTACCAATATAAACTAAATTATTTTTATAAATTTGATGCAAGAAAATGGAAATAAAAACATCAACATTAAATAGATTACTTTTCAAATGCTCTTACTTAAAAACTATTAATAATCATGATAATTTTAAATTAGTGAAAATCTTTTCAAAATGAGGATTAAAAATGAATAATTTTGAACTTGTATCCAGTTATAAACCATTAGGAGACCAACCAAAAGCCATTAATTCCATTGTAAATGGAATTAATAAAGGTTTAAATCATCAGACGCTCCTTGGAGTTACTGGATCAGGAAAAACATTTACCATGGCTAATGTAATTAAAGAGATTCAAAAACCAACATTAGTCATATCTCACAATAAAACACTTGCTGCACAGCTTTATGAAGAATTTAAAGAATTCTTCCCCAATAATGCTGTTGAGTACTTCGTCAGTTACTATGATTATTATCAGCCTGAAGCATATATTCCACACACAGATACCTATATAGACAAAGAAGCAAGCATAAATGATGAAATAGACCAGATGAGACATTCAGCAACTCAGTCTCTGCTTTCAAGAGATGATGTAATAGTCGTTTCAAGTGTTTCATGCATATATGGTATTGGATCTCCTGAAGATTACGGAGATCATCTCTTACACATGAGAATTGGAGAAACACATGAAAGAGAAAAAATATTATCCAAATTGATCCATATTCAATATGAGAGGAATGATATAGACTTTACAAGAGGTAAATTCAGAGTAAGGGGAGATGTAATAGAAGTATTTCCTGTCCACGGTTCATTTCCAATTAGAATTGAATTTTTTGGAGATGAAGTGGATGGTTTATCTTACATAGATCCATTAAAAGGAGATATAATTAATAAAATTGATAGAATTACCATATTTCCAGCAAAACACTTTGTAATTTCAGAAAATAAAATGCATAGGGCCATAATGAACATTGAAGCAGAATTAGAGGACAGACTGGTCATTTTAAATTCTCAGAATAAATTACTTGAAGCGCAGCGTCTTGAACAAAGAACAAGATTCGATATTGAAATGCTTGAAGAAATGGGTTACTGTCCGGGCGTAGAGAATTATTCACTTCATTTAAGCGGCAGAAAATGGGGAAGTATGCCCCATACCCTCATAAAATATTTCCCTGACGATTTTTTAACCATTATAGATGAATCACATGTTACAGTTCCTCAAATAGGTGGAATGTATGCAGGTGATCGCGCACGTAAAGATTCTCTTGTAGATTATGGATTCAGACTTCCTTCGGCTCGTGAAAATAGACCTTTGAACTTCGATGAATTTGAAAGTCTCATGAATCAGGTAGTATATGTTTCTGCAACTCCTGCAAAATATGAACTTGAAAAAAGTCAGAATGTTGTAGAACAGATCATAAGACCTACAGGACTTGTTGACCCTGAAGTAATAATTAAACCAGTGAAAGGACAGGTAGATCATCTTTTAGGAGAAGTTCAAAAGAGAATCAAACTGAACCAGAGAATACTGGTAACAACACTAACCAAAAAGATGGCTGAAGACCTTACAGATTATTATGCTAAAATTGGGATTAAAGTAAGATACCTGCACTCTGAAATAGGAACACTTGAACGTATTGATATAATAGATGACCTTAGAAGAGGAGAATTCGATTGTCTTGTTGGAGTAAACCTTTTAAGAGAAGGCCTTGACCTTCCAGAGGTTTCACTTATTGGAATTCTTGATGCAGATAAGGAGGGTTTTCTTCGCTCTGAAACTTCTCTTATTCAAACAATTGGACGTGCAGCAAGGAATATAGATGGGCAGGTCATTATATATGCTGATAAAATAACCAGATCAGTAAAATCTGCTGTTGAAATAACCAATAAAAGAAGGAAAATGCAGGTTGAGTACAATAAAGAACATAGCATCATCCCAAGATCAGTTGTCAGGTCCATCAAGGAAAAACAAAAAAAGGATAATATTGAATTAATATATGATATTGAGAATATGCCCAGAGATGAAATACGTCTTCTAATTAAGGATCTGGAGCATGAAATGAAATTAGCTGCAGCGAAACTTAATTTTGAAAAGGCAGCAAAGATCAGGGACAAAATCACTGCTTTAGAAGGGGTTTCTAAATGAATTCTAAAAAAGATAACATTGTAATTAAAGGTGCAAGAGAGCACAATCTAAAGAATTTAGATATTACAATACCAAGGGACAAATTTGTGGTAATTACAGGAATAAGTGGTTCAGGTAAATCATCACTGGCATTTGACACCATATATGCTGAAGGCCAGCGTAGATATGTAGAATCTCTTTCAGCTTATGCAAGACAATTTTTAGGCCAGATGAAAAAGCCAGAAGTGGATTATATCGAAGGACTTTCTCCTGCAATCTCCATTGACCAGAAAACAACAAAGACAAATCCGAGATCAACTGTAGGGACTGCTACTGAAATTTATGATTATTTAAGGCTACTTTATGCAAGAATAGGTCAACCTCACTGCTACAAATGTGGAAAACCCATATCACAGCAAACATCTGGACAGATTGTGGGTAGTATATATAAAGAGGAAGAAGGCACTAAAATACAGATCCTTGCGCCAGTCGTTAAGGATAGGAAGGGAGAACATCAAAAAATATTCGAAGATCTTAAAAGGAGGGGTTTTGTAAGAGTCAGGGTAGATGGTGAAGTACTTAGTCTGGATGAAAATATTGAACTGGATAAAAATAGAAAACACACAGTTGATGTGGTTGTGGATAGGCTAGTTATTAGATATGATGTTGATTTTAAAAGAAGACTTGCAGATTCAGTAGAAACAGCCCTTGAGCTTGGCGAAGGCCTGATTATAGTTCTTTTAGAAAAAAACAGCCAGATTAATGAAAAAATATTCAGTGAACACTTTGCATGCCCGGACTGTGATATAAACTTTGAAGAGATCAGCCCAAGATCATTTTCTTTTAACAGCCCACATGGGGCCTGTCCAGAATGCAACGGACTTGGAAGTAAAATGGAGATGGATACAGACCTGGTAGTGCCAGATAAGACTCTTTCATTGAATGAAGGAGCTATATTGCCATGGAGCAAATCTAAAAAGAAGGATAATTATTACTATCAAATGCTTAAAGCCATTGCAGAACATTACGGTTTTAGTATGGATACACCATTTCAGGATCTCCCTCAAAAGTACCAGAATATTATTCTGTACGGTTCCTCTGAAAGAATTGAGTTCGCGTTCAGACGGAGGAACAGGATGCACCACGTAAAAAGAAAATTTGAAGGTGTTATAAAGAGAATGGAACGCCTGTTCATGGATACCAAGTCAAATTATATGAGGGGTTACATGGGGCAATTCATGAGCGATAGAAAGTGTCCTGAATGTAACGGGTCACGTTTACGCCCTGAAAGCAGATCAGTTACTGTTGGAGATAAACCCATTAGTGAAATTGTTGCAATGCCTATTAAAGAATCAAAAAAATTCTTTGAGGAGCTTGAATTAAGTGCAATGGAGCATTTCATTGCTAGAGAGGTATTGAAAGAGATAAATGAACGATTAAGTTTTTTAGTTGATGTTGGACTGGATTATATTACTATGGACCGATCGTCAGGTACTCTTTCAGGTGGAGAGGCTCAAAGAATTAGACTTGCAACTCAAATAGGTTCAGGACTTGTTGGTGTTCTTTATATTCTTGATGAACCAAGTATAGGACTTCACCAGAGGGATAATCAGAGATTAATAGAAACTTTAAAGAGGCTCAGGGATATTGGTAACACGCTGATAATTGTTGAACATGATGAAGAAACAATATTATCTGCAGATCATGTTATAGATATCGGGCCTGGTGCTGGAGAACATGGAGGCAGAGTAATTGCAGAAGGAACACCCCTTGAAATAATGGATAATCCCGAATCAATTACCGGTAGCTATCTATCAAAAAATGAAACTATAGAAATTCCAAAGGAGAGAAATACTCCTAATGGTAAATTTATCACAGTTAAAGGCGCAAAACAAAATAATCTTAAAAATATAGATGTTAACATACCTTTAGGTGTATTTACATGTGTTACAGGTGTATCAGGATCTGGAAAAAGTACACTCATAAACGATGTACTTTATAAAGGTCTATACGGAGAATTCAATAGAAAACACGTAAATGCAGGAAAACATGAGGAAATTTTAGGTACTTCCAACATTGATAAAGTTATTATCATCGATCAATCGCCAATAGGGCGGACACCACGTTCCAATCCTGCTACATATACTGGTGTATTTACATATATCAGAGAAATTTTTTCCCAATCTATTTCAGCTAAAAAAAGAGGGTATAAACCTGGAAGATTTAGTTTCAATGTTAAAGGTGGGCGCTGCGAGGCATGTAACGGTGATGGTATAATTAAAATTGAAATGCACTTTTTAGCAGATGTTTATGTCCCATGTGAAATTTGTAGAGGCAAAAGATACAACAAGGAGACCCTTGATATCAGATATAAAGGTAAAAACATTGCTGACGTTCTGAACATGACTGTTGAAGAAGCTCTTCATTTCTTTAGGAATGTTCCTCGTATCCAAAAAAAGCTTAAAACACTTGATGATGTTGGTCTTGGTTACATTAAACTTGGACAACCAGCAACAACCCTTTCCGGAGGAGAAGCTCAACGTGTTAAACTTTCAAAAGAGTTAAGCCGCCAAAGTACAGGAAGAACTCTCTATATTCTGGATGAACCCACCACTGGATTGCACTTTGCAGATATTAAAAAGCTACTTCAAGTCCTTAGAAGGTTAACAGATTCTGGAAATACTGTTTTAGTTATTGAGCATAATCTAGATGTTATTAAGACAGCTGATTACATTTTAGACCTTGGACCTGAAGGTGGAGATGAAGGAGGTTTAATTGTTGCTGAAGGTACACCAGAAGAAGTTGCATTAAGTGATAGTTACACAGGGAAGTTTTTAAAAGAAATCCTTGATGGAAAATCAATATTTTCTTCTTTAGAAATTAGCGCTGACTTTATTTCTGAGAAACTCTCTACAAATAACAAATAATTATTTTAATTTATTTCTTTTTTTAATAGCAAAATTAAAAATATTACTTTTAAATATATTAATAATAGATAAATAATAATTAAATTTTTTGATCATCTGATATGGAGGTTATTAAATGAATAATAAATCCAGGAAGGTATTTTTGGTTAAAACAGATGATAGAAATCATGGAATAAATAAATTAATGGGGCAGTTTAATTTAGATAAATTTAAAGGTGATAAAGTAGCAATAAAAGCTAATTTTAACAGTGCTGATCCATTCCCAGCATCAACACATATTGATACAGTAAGGGCAATAGTAAATAAGCTGAGAGAAATAGAGGTATCTGAAATAGTACTTGCAGAGAGAAGTGGAATGGGAAATACCCAGGATGTGCTGGATAAAATGGGAGTATTTAAATTATCTGAGGAACTTGGGTTTGAAGCACTTGCACTTGATAGGGAAGATAGAGAAGAATGGGTCAAAATTAAAAAGGATGGAATGCACTGGCTTAAAGGATTTTACATATCTAAATTATTTCTGGAGACAAAAAGAGTAATTCAGACATGTTGTCTTAAAACCCATAGATTCGGAGGACATTTTACATTATCACTTAAAAATTCAGTGGGATTGGTGGCAAAAAGACTTCCTGGTGGATTATATAATTACATGGCTGAACTGCACATGTCCCCTTATCAAAGACAGATGATAGCTGAAATAAACGATCATTATCATGTTGATTTTGTAATAATGGATGCAATAAAGGCTTTTATAAATAAAGGGCCTGAACAGGGGAAGCTTGTCCAACCTAATTTGATTCTTGCAAGCAGCGATAGGGTGGCTCTGGACGCAGTTGGCGTTGCTGTTTTAAGAAATTATGGAGCTGAAACAGATATATCAAAGGGAAAAATATTTGATCTTGACCAAATTAAAAGAGCATCTGAATTAGAATTTGGAGTGAAATCAGCCGATCAAATAGAATTGATCTCTCTTAATGGTGAAGTTGAAGCAGATTTAAGAAATATTGAAAAAATCTTTAAAGATGAATTGTAAATTCATACTGTTTTTATAACTTTTGGAAGAAAATTCATGTCTAAACTTCATAAACTAAATGTTAGGAAAGATATTGTAGTTATAAAGCCCCACAGACCTAAATTTAAGGAAAAAATGTTCTTTTTAATTTCAGGAATAATAGTAAGTGTTCCTATGACACTTCTCTTCGGTACATTATCAGATAATGTTTTGGGTAATTTACCCCTCATTTTTGCAAATTTACTTTCAATAATTATTTTCACACCGTTTATTGAAGAATTTGCAAAGGTATTTCCACTTTTTTATAGACATGGGGAAACAGAAAGGTCAATATTTATTTTGGGGTTCCTTGTTGGTCTTGGATTTGGAATATCTGAGTTTTTTATATATGTATTTGTTTTAGGGGTGCCTTTTCCATTAAGAGTCCCTGGAATTTTATTCCATGCAGCAAGTACTTCCATAGTTGCTTACGGAATTGCTAAAAAGAATCCTTTGACCTTTTATTTAATTGCAGTTGGTTTGCATTTATTAAACAATTTTTCTGCTGTTTTCCAGCCTGGATCACTTGGTATCATTATTGCAAATTTAGGTGCATACTATCTATCATGGAATTTTTATAATAAGACTTCAGAAAAATTTATAGATGAAAATTTGAATGATTTTAGTTAATTAAAATGAAAATAAATAGTGTAATAAATAAAAAAAATTAGATTTTAATAATAAATGAAAATTAATTCAAACTTAAAATTAAAACTAATTATTGTGCTATTTCAGCAAAACCGAAGTTTCTTCTTGTTGAAGTAATCCTAATTTTAACTTCATCGCCAAGTTTTGCGCCTGAAACAAAGACTACAAATCCTTCTATTCTTGCGATTCCGTCGCCATCTCTTCCAACATCTTCAATTTTAACATCGTATTCTTCGCCTTCGTTTAAAGGAGAAGAGTTTCCTCTATCTGAGAAATTATCTCTACCGTAATTATTTTTAAACAATTTTTCACGTCCTTAATAAGACCATAAAATGGTCTGTATTAGTCTTTAATTTAAGTGTATATAAAGCTATGTAATTTAAAAACAGAATTTTTTCTTAAAATTAAAAATAAAAAAATAAGGCTAATTTTCGGATTTAAGTTTCCAAAAATTAATTTTTATAAATATCATCTTCTATCGCATAGAAGGATGTTTCCAGTTCCTACATTTTCTCCTTCAACTTCTCGGATAATGGTAACCATGGCTTCAACTGGAATATTCATAATTCTACTTGCAGCTATAGAAAATACATAGTATTTTCTATGCCGGAGGAAAATTGTTTCCTCGGCCACAAAATCTAAGATTTTGTTGGCACAAAATATCAAAGATTTTTTGCAGTTTCAGAAAATTCCTTAACTAACTCAGCTTTCTCTTCCTTTGTCATTTTTGGCCCTTCTATTGTAATTACAGGCATATTAAACCTCTTTAATATAAATTATTCTATATCTTATAAAGAATTTACTGTTTGTTTAAATTTTTCAAGTTCTTCTTTTACATCTTCTTTAGACATCATTACAGGACCATATACTCCAAAAGAAGGTAAAACCTCAAGTCCTGTAAGTTCCAGAATATTATGAGTTATGAATTTAAATATTTCATCTAAATCTCCATGTGGACCTTCTGAAGAATATACATCCTTAGTTGCACCTGTTGTAAATGACAACATTGCTTTTTTACCTTTTAAGAGTCCGGTATCGTACATTTTTCCTTCTGCAATGTTATGAACAACTCCTGGTAGAAATACCCTATCGATCCATCCTTTTAAGATTGCAGGAGGTGAAGTCCACCATACAGGAAACTGGAAAATTATCATATCTGCCCATTTTATTTTTTCTACTTCATCTTTAGCATCCTGTGCAAGGGATCCGGTTCCAACTGCATTCACCTGCTCCATCATAGGATTAAATGTTTCACTGTTATGTCTTTGTGAAAAATCTTCCTGATCCAAAACTGCTTTAAATCTCATCCCATATAGATCTGATATTTTAACTTCATGTCCATTATTTCGGAGTGTTTTGGCCGCAAGGTCTTTCATCACTCCATTTAAAGAATTTGGCTCTGGATGTGCAAAAACAATTAATACCCTCAGAAACTTTGTTTCTGGGGCCTCAAAATTTTCAATTTTGTCGGCATTCATATTATCACCTGCATTTTTTTAACATTTTTATCATAATAATTATATAATTATTAATATTAATTTATTGCACGGAGGAAAATAATGAGTAAAATAGGGGTTTTAATTGGACCGAAATTTGAAGATGTAGAATATACAAAGCCATCACAGGCATTTAAAGATGCTGGACATGAATTAATGCATATTGGCTTTAAAGAAGGCCAGGTAGTGGAAGGGAAAGAAGAAAAAACTAAGGTGAAAATTGAAAAATCAGCAGAAGATATTTCCACAGACGATTATGATGCAATATTTATTCCAGGGGGATGTTCTCCTGATAAGTTAAGAGAAAATGAAAGCATAGTAAATTTTACGAAAGAGTTCGTGGAAAGCAGTAAACCAGTATTTGCTATATGTCATGCACCTCAGCTTTTAATAACTGCTAAAGTGATTGAAGGACGTAATATAGCTGGCTGGAAATCAATAATTGTGGATATAGAGAATGCAGGTGGAAATTATGTAGATAAAGAAGTGGTTGAAGACGGTAATATAATTTCAAGTCGCGGACCTGATGATATACATGCATTTATCCAGCGTGCTTTAAAAAAATTGGAATAAATTTTTTTTAATTTATATTTTATCATCAGAATCTGATAAAATAGACATTCCCATTATAATCTGTCCATCGTTATCCCTGATTGGTTTTGAACTGTTACTTATAATGGTTTTACTACCGTCCTTTTTTAAAATAGTAATTTTTTCATCCTCTATTTCCTCGCCCATAACAATGGAGCGCATCAAAGGCCAATCTTCACTTTTTAATGCAGTTCCATCTTGATTAAATCCTTTGAAAGGGAATATTTCTTCAATATCCTTTTCTTTTAAAAAACTATCAGAAATCTCTTTAAATCGTTTGTTTTTAAGGAGATGACTTCCAGAAACTGCATCTACAATGAGTATACCATGTGGTAATTGATCTATAAGCACTTTGAACTTAATTTTTTCAATTTCAAGGTTTTTAATAACTTCAATTAAATTATTTTCTGTTTTTTTGTGGGCGTTAATTTCGTTATTAAGCTTTTCTTCAGTTTCTTTAAGCTCTTCTTCGTGCCATTCAATTAATTTTCTTAGATCGTTATGGGTTTTCATCAGTTCCTTTTCAATTTCTTTACGTTCAATTGCATAATATATAGATCTGGATAATAGCTTACCGTCAATTTCCCCTTTAATCATATAATCCTGTGCACCTTCTCTTACAGCCTTAACAGCAATTTCTTCATCGTCAAAACCACTTAATATAACTATAGGTATGTCCGGAGCCTGATCATAGGTTCTTATAAATGTATCAAATCCCCAGCTATCAGGTAAATTTAAATCAAGCAGTAAAACATCAAAATCTTGATTAAAGAGGATTTCAAAACCTTTTTTAAGTTTATTAACCTGTTTCAATTGGAATGGTGCAGGGGCATCCCTTAACATCTCCCGTATAATTACAGCATCTTCTGGGCTGTCTTCAATTAGTAGAATGTTTATAGGTTTTTTTTTTCATAGGTAAATCTCCATGACGCTTATTGATTTTTTAGTCACACTCTTATCTATTATAAATCATTCCATTTTTCATGTAACCTGGAAAAGATTTTAGCCAGTGTAATAATATCCTGCCGGTTGTGTTCAATTATTGGAATTAATGGACCGATATTTCCTGTTTTATTGTAAACTTTATAAAAATCAGGCACTAAACCGCTTGGTATATCGTTTTCTCGTTCAATACCAAATATATATCTTTCAATTGTAGTTAGCTGACAGTTTGGCAGTTCATCAGACCATGCACGCCTTGAATAATGAAGCATATCAAAATGAACTTTATCAATGTCTCTTTTTATATTATAATATTTCATTCTATTTATTATGAAAGGTATATCAAATGTTTGCCCGTTAAAAGTAACATAAACGCTTTCAGGTAGTACATGAGTTAAAAAAGATGATAAAACAGCGTTTTCTTCGCCAAGAGAGCGTGATAAATACTGATTAACGGTTATTTTATTACCAGAAACTTTAGCAAGTCCCAGTAATATTATGGGCTGGTTAAAAAATCCAAGAGTTTCTATGTCTAAAAAGATGAAATTCTCATTATCATTAAAACTTGAAGCACAGAGAACTAACGGATGAGATTTGGGATACCATTCGCTTATCCAGTCGGCCGCACTGCATGTATCACAATCATCAATAATTTTTAAGAGTTTTGATGCTTCTGCGCCGTGTTTTTGGTGTTCTGTTAAGTCTTGTATAGTATTAAATCCTTCAGACTGTAATTTGTGTGCTCTTACTTCTCCAATTCCACTTAATAATTTTAGATCTGATAAAATTTTTTCACGAGCTGTTTCACTGTCTAGTGTGTTAAAACTTAGCTGGGATTTATTTTCTATGTTATAGCATAAGCCATATTCAGTAAAAAATTCATTTCCATTGAAAACTTGTTTAAAGTCAACTCCTTCGTATTCTTCAAGGAGTTTAATTTTTAATTTTAGAGCATTTTCATATTCGTTATACGTAGATCCTTCTTCTTTGGAATTGGTGTTTATATTGCTGGCCATTGTTTCACTTAATTTTTATGACTATACAAGTATATAACGTGGTATTTATAAGTATCTTATTAAAAATTTTGCTTTATAATAGGTTAAAATTGAATCGATATAAAAATTTATTTTATATATTTAACTATTTCAGCTATAGAATGCATTATTTTATGGAAATTAATATTCCAAATGAATTATTAAATGTAGTTCGTTAAACCTTGATATAACGAAGAAAATTTTATTTTAAATCATAAAAAATCTGAAAATTGGAGTTTATCAGTTCATGCTCTAAAAATTATAAAAATAGCATATTTATCAGAGTACATATACCCTAACTTACTAATTTAGATAGCTAAATAAAAAAAGAGATTAAAAATTTAGAATTCAGGATCTGTAAACGTTTAAATATTTACCGAAAACAGTGTGGAAGAACTTGGTAACGACCCCAGCGCTGGTTAAATCATTTTGATAATCATATTTACCAATGATTACAGCAGCAAGATTCATAATCAGTCTGGAAGTGTTAGAATCAGGATTATTTATTAAAAGTGAATTTCCAGAGGCTGATGCTTTATTTAGTTCCAGATCTTCAGGAATAATGGAAATTATAGGAAGGTTAAGGATTGCTTCTACTTCATCTGGAGTTAAAAATGCATCATGGGTTTGCCCTTTATTGATTACTACTCCCAGAATATTGATACCTATTTTATCTGCAACTATTTTGGTTTTTAAAGCATCACTTAGCGATGTAATCTCTGGAGTAGTTACTAAAATTAATTCTTCAGCAACATTAAGGGCTGCAATGGCATCTCTTTCTAAACCTCCAGGAGCATCAATTAATAGAATGTCAGTATCTTCTACAAGGGTTGCAAGTACTTCTTCAAGCCTCTCAATCCTCATATTCTTTAAACCATGAATTGACAACCCTGCGGGAACAATTCTTACTCCTCCAGGACCTTCATATATTGCATTGCTTATTATATCATTTCCAGCAAGCACATCCTGTAGAGTAACAGGTTTCCCTTCTAAGCCAAGTATTAATTCTAAATTAGCCATAGATAAGTCTAAATCGAGTGTTACAACATCTTCACCATGTAGAGCTAATGCAATTCCCAGATTAGCAGCTAATGTTGTCTTTCCAACTCCACCTTTTCCTGAAGCCACAACTATAACTCTTGTCATCTTTTCCACCTGCAATCTTAAATATTCATGTATTATACTTTAGTATCACAGATACTTTTATTCATAAAAAATAAATGTGGCTATATTCACATAATAATTATTAAAATATAATTATTAAGCCATATATGCTAAAAATAAGTTTAAATTAGCCATTGATCTATATTTATAATTGTCTGGATGTGGAATGATGAAAGAAAAACATTACAAATTTATGAAAGAGGCAATAAAAGAAGCAAAAAAAGGTTTTGATGAAGGTGGAATTCCTATAGGTGCAGTTCTTGTACATGATAATAGAATAGTGGGTAGGGGCCACAATAAGATAATACAGAGTGATTCATCTATATTACATGGGGAAATGGACTGTATTGAAAATGCAGGAAGGTTAAAAGGAGAAGATTACAAAAATTGCACTCTTTATACTACTTTATCTCCCTGTGAGATGTGTTCAGGCGTTATATTACTTTACAAAATTCCAGAAGTAGTAATGGGGGAAAATATTACTCTTACAGGCTCTGAATATTATTTAAAGGAAAATGGAGTTAAATTGATTAACCTTGATCTGGAGGAATGCAAAGAATTAATGAGGAAATATATTGAAATGAACCCCGAAGTTTGGGATATGGAACTGGAAAGGGTTGAATTTTAATTGCAATTAGCGATGTGCTGGAGTTTTAATTTCTCCAGATGATATTAGTTGGCATTAATTTAAGAGTTGTCAGTTTATTTGCAATAAACAATGATATTATAGTATAATTCTAAGTTATTAAAGTTAATCGAGTGATATAATGAATAAAAATTTAATTATTTTAGCACTTATTTTTTTGATTCTATTTACCGTATTTAAAACTTACAATTATATTGAAAGCACCGAGGAAACTATTGTTGTTGGCTATCTTCCAAGTAATCATCATTCTGCTTTATTTGTTGCAGATGCAGAGAAAATATTTGAAAAGGAAGGTATTAAAGTTCATTTAGTTCCATTTAGGGCAGGTCCAGAACTCATAGCTGCAGCCAATCGAGGAAAAATAGATATTGGTTACTGCGGTATATCTCCTGTAACGATTGCAATTAATAAAGGAATTTCTATTAAAGCCATTGCCTCGGTAAATCAGGATGGTAGCGGGATAGTAGTCCAAAAAAATAGTAATTTTAGTGATATCAGTGATTTAAAGGGTAAAACTATAGCAATACCGGAAAAAGGCTCAGTACAGGATGTATTATTAACTGATTTATTGTATAAAAATAATATTAGTATAGATGAAGTCAAAATCATAAAATCAGAAGTCCCATTTATGCCTAAATCCCTGATATTTAATAAATCCAGCGCATTTATAGCTTGGGAACCCTATGTATCAATTGCGAGGATTGAAGGGGATGGTGATGTATTTATGTATTCTGATGATATATGGAAAGACCACCCTTGCTGTGTGGTTATAGCGCGGGAAGAGTTCATTCAGGAAGAACCAGAGTCAATTAGAAGATTTCTAAAGGCACATATAGCAGCAACCAATTTTATAAACTCTAATAAAAATGAAACAGCATTAATCATATCCAGAAAACTTGGTACAAATGTAGATGTTGAAAGAGAAGGTCTTAAGCATCTTGATTTTATTGCTGTGCCTTCAGAAGAATTTATTCTCAATTCTATGAAATTTATTGAACTTCAAAAGCAGTTAGGATATTTAAATAGAAGTACAAATGAAACAGAAATATTTAATCTTGAATATCTCCCAGATAAGACCTGATTAATACCATTTTAAAAGTTTAAAACTATTTTGAAAATTCTTTATTTTCTCTGGTTAAAATTGAAAAAACAAAGATTAAAATACTTATAACCAATCCTGCAATAAAAGCATTGTGAAATCCTTGCAAAAGAATCTCTGTGGGTGCACTTAATTGATATGCGCCATTTAAGGGCACACCAAGTATTTTGGCCGTTTCATTACTTATAGTATAATTAAATATGGTGTTAAATATTACAACACCCATAACCAGGCCTAGATATCGTGCAGTATTTAATAGGCTGGATACAGAACCAAGTTTTTCAGGAGTACTGTGACTCATTATGAGTTTATTGTTTGCAGGAGTAAACATTCCTTCTGAAAGGGCTCTAATTCCAAGTGCAATAAAAATAAAAAGCAATCCAATTGTTTCATTTAAAAATGTTAGTAAAATAGCTGCAATAATTAATGAAAAAACTGCTGCAACTGTTGGAATGCGAGATCCCATTCTGTCAGAGATATACCCTGATAATGGCCCTATAAATATAACTGCAAGAGATGGAAGTAGTATAATTAAGCCGGAAAAGTCTGTAGAGTATCCCATAACAAGTTCAAAGAAAAATGGGATAAGGAATATACTTCCGGTAAGAACAAGTGTAGCCAAAAATCCTGAAATTAGAGATAGGGTAATATGAACATTTTTTAAAATTGAAAAGTCAAATAGCGGGTTTTTTTGCCGGGATTCCCATTTAAAAAGCACAATTGCCAGAATCAAAGATATTGAAATGGCTGATATGACTGATAATAAGCCCCAATTCATGCTTTCCCCAATATACACAGGTAAAATTAGAGTTAGAAGTGTAGCAAATATTAGAATCGCACCAATAGCATCAAAATCTCCTTTTTGCTTATTTTCTACTGATTCGGGCAATATTTTAAAAGCAAGTAGAATTACAGCAATTCCCATGGGAACAGTTACTAAAAATATCCAGTTCCAACCTGCATATTGATTTATAAGCCCTCCTATTCCGTAACCAGATGAAAGCCCAAGTGTTGTGGTTAGAGAGATAATACCAAATACTTTTCCGCTTATATCTAGTGGTAACTGGACAGATATTATTGCAGGAGTCACTGACAGCAGCATAGCAGATCCGATGCCCTGTATAATCCTGAAAATGATTAAATTGACGATATCAAGTGAAATACCACAAAAATATGCACCAATAGTAAAAAAAATAATTCCCATCAAAAATACTTTTTTATAGCCTATGATGTCCCCAACACGTCCAAAAATAACTAAAAAGCTTATAAGAACAATTAGATGAACTATGATTATTAGAGATACCGTACTGGTACTTATATCTAAAAATTGAGAAATGGTAGGTAGTGATATATTAACTATTCCTGCACTGAATGACCATAAAAACATCCCCAGTGCCAGAGTTAAAACTATTAAATTGTTATTTTTCAAATTCAATTCCCTATTGATCTATCTTTTGTATGGTTATAAAATTAATTAAGAAACTAACTATAATAATTACTACTCTAACTCCTTAATTGATAACTGTTTCACCTGTTTTTGGTATCCATAATAATTTCATATACTTAATGAAGATTATGAATGGAAACTAATCTTTAGTAATTTATTTTTTATAAATAAAAAACTGATTAATATTAATCCATTGATGAACTAAATTATTTGATAAAACTACCCCTTCGATAAAATCTTTAAAAATGGCATAAAAGTAATAAATACATTATATATAAATATTGAATATGGCAATTTTTAATCAATTAAATTTGTAAGACAATTTGTATCTAAAAAAATATTATATATTCAGTATAAATAAAAACCTGTGCAAGATCGATATTTAATATGCAAAAAGTGTAATGGCTACTACCGGCTTAAAGAAGATGAATCCCCTGAAGATTTTGATGTATGTTCATGTGGTGGGGAACTAATTTTAGTTGATAATATCAATGAGTATTATGGATATCATGGTTATTATGAAAACTCATCTGGTTCAAGATCTAAAAAATCAATAGTACTATTTTCATCATGTCTGATCATTGCATTTATGATATTTATGAATATTTTTTATGCACCAACGTTATACAATCCTGAAATTCCCAATAAGCTTATTTTAGGTTCGGATAATAGAGGATATGTTACAAAAGAAATACATAGGAATTCATCGGTTAGTGGAACTGTTATTGCAGTAGTTACTGGTATTCATCCACGAGAAAATCTTTCAAAAAGGGTTACATCGGATGTTATAAATGATTATACTTCATCTTCAAATATAGAGGTTGTACATTATGATATTACAGTAACTAATAATCCAGAAAATTATAAAAATGGTAGAACTTGTGGGGAAGGTCTGGCTGCAGATTATATACTTCCCGATATCCAGAAATCTAGATGTAACCTGGTAATTATTTGCCATGACCATATACCTGGTTATGGGGATGGATTTTATATTGCCACTCCTGAAATGGATGAAAAATCTGTTAAATTAGCGGAAATTGTTAATCAAAGTGCTGGAGGCTTAAATTATTATAGATCTGATAATATACGAGAACATTCATCATCAGCATTAAAATTTTCTAAACCTTTAGCAGTATCCGGGTATAAAACATTTGTTTATGAGATTCCAGGATGGGAAAACTACAACAGAGCATATAATATGACATACAAACTTTTTGAAACATGTTCTACTTTTTTAACATAATTGATAATAATTATATAAATTGTAGATTCCAACTTATGGAAAATGTTATCATGTATACTCTATTCATGTCCCTGGTGTAAAAAGACTAAAAAATATTTTAATGACCACAATATTCCATTTAAATTTATTGATTATGATTTAGCAAATATAGATGAACAAAAAAGAATCCTAAATGAAATGCGTAAAAATGGCGCCAATGGATTTTTGTAAAAATTGGAGATGAAATTGTGGTTGGATATAAACCAAAAGAATATTCAAATAGCTAATAAATACCTATTTTTAAACATTATAACTTATAAGTAATAAACACCCAAAAATAAGATGTTAATAAGACTTAGAATAATTATATTCCTTTTTCCTGTCTTATTATCTTCCCTTTATCTATTATCTTTTTTAAATAATCGGTTACCAGAGTAAAAAGAGTTCCATCCCTGTCATTCTCCGCTAAAAAGATTATAATATTAGCCATTTCTTTATTAAATCTAAATAAATCATTTATCTCTCCTTTTTTTACCAGTTCTATGATGTATTGATCAATCATTGATTCTATTTCATTGGATTTCCTTAATTCTTTTGACTTTGGTGCTATATCAATATCAGTTTCTGAGTTCTCTAAATTCATACTTTTACCCCTATACTATTTTATAATAACTTTATTAAATTATGTAGAAATATATTAATTCTATAAGATATAGTATTATATTGGTGGTTATTATGTTAGCCAGATCATTCAATATCTTGCTTGTTGAAGATAATCCTGCAGATATACGTTTAGTTAAAGAAGCATTTAAAGAAACTGATATAGAAACTAGACTTGATGTGGTTATAGATGGAGTAGCTGCAATGGAATATTTATATAGTGGAATCAAATCCAATGGAGATAATCTTCCAGATTTAATTCTACTGGATCTTAATCTGCCAAAAAAGGATGGTCGTGAAGTTCTTGTTGAAATTAAGGAAAATAATGATTTAAAAAGGATTCCGGTAGTTATTTTAACCACTTCAAGTTCTGAAGAAGATATATCTGAAACATATGCACACTATGCAAATTCATATGTGGTTAAACCAGCCAATGTAGGTCGTTTTATAGAAACTTTAAAAAATCTTGAGGATTACTGGTTTAATCAAATCAGATTACCTTAGATTTAATGACGGAATAAATTTCTACAGATGAATAAATATGAGTTTTATAATCCCTATAACTTTTCTACAGTAGAAACTTTAAGTTGCATTTAAGGTCTTTTAACAAATTTTAATGATGCTGAATTCATACAATATCTTTTGCCAGTAGGTTGAGGTCCATCATCAAAAATGTGTCCAAGATGGGCATCGCACAATGCACACAATGCTTCTGTTCTGATCATCATGTGGCTTTTATCAACCTCTGTTTTAATATTTTCGTTTGCAACAGGCGCCCAAAAACTTGGCCAGCCTGTTCCAGATTCAAATTTAGTTTTTGAATCAAATAAATCTATATCACAGCAAACACACTTATAAATTCCATCTTCATGACAATCATGATATTTTCCTGTAAATGCCATTTCAGTACCTTTTTTTCTTGCTACATTAAACTGTTGTGGTGTTAGAATTTGTTTCCATTCATCATCTGTCTTCTCTATTTTTTTCATCATCAAAATTTTTCCCTTTTCCACAGAGTAGATAGGTATTTTTTCAGATGTATTATTTGTCATATATCATTATTGGTAATTCTTAATCTAAATAATTTATTATTCATTGAGGTGACTCCATATTTTGATTAGATTTTTAATATTACTTACAAAATAAATAATAATATTTATAGGGCTTTTTAAATCCATATTAATCTCCAATACGTTATGTTTTTATACTAAGTTTTTATTATATTCATATAATGATTAATGAAATACCTGTATTGCGATGCAAACTTAAAAAATATGAAAGAAAGTCAAAGAAAAAATCTGCAGATGGTAAAGAACAGGTTAATAGAAGATACATGATTCCTGTAAAAAAGGGTCAGATAGAAGGCAGTAAATTCGAAAACGTTGAAGACATCGTTGTTTTAAGTATCGATGATTTTAATTATGAAATTGAGAAATCAAAGAATACTGCAGGAATAATTAAAGAATTAAAGCTTTCATTAAAAGATAGAGAAAAGAATATTCAAAGTATGGATGAAACCAGAAATGAATTAAAAAAAATAGGATCAGAATTAAATTCTACTAAAGAAAAGTACGATATTGTGTTAAAAGAGCTTAAATTGAAAAATATTGAGATAACGGAGGTTAACAATCAGTATAATGATCTTTTAAACAAAAATAAAGAACTGAAAAGAGAAGTAAAAAGATTAACTGATTTACGTACTTTAGAAAAACAGTCTCTCCGTATTAAAACAAATGAAATAGAAATAACCAGGGATGAATATGATAAATTAAAAAAAAGTCATGAATTGCTCTGGAATGTGGTTCATGAAAAAGATAAAGCCATTAAAGACTTAGAAGAAAGAGGAATAATGGGTAATTTATTTAAAAAAATTATAAAAAAAGAAGAATAAATATCACTAAAAATTAAATTATTTGTTTATTTTCTTTAAGGCTTTGTTTGCGACTTTTTTGAAATCTTTATCTCCTCTAGCAGCCCTTCTTGCTTTTTTAATAGGATCTACTGCCCTTTCATCACCCAGATCTCCAAGTGCTTTAAGTGCAGCCATTCGTACTCCCCAATCCTCATCTGTTAGAGTTTCAATTAAAGGGTTTAATGCCTTTTTATCTCCCATTTCACCAAGTGATTTTGCAGCAAATTTTCTCACTGCAAAATTTTCATCATCCAAGACTTCAATAAGATTATTCACAACACTGGTATCTCCTATATCTTTAAGAGCAAGTGTAGCGTATTTTTTAATATTTCCATTTTTATCACTTTTCAGGGCGTTAATTAAAGGCGTTACAGCAGGTTTTCCTATTAATCCAAGGGATTTAGCCGCCTGAAACCGTACTTCAGGATTTTCATCATTAAATGCTTCAATTAAAGGTTCAATACCATTAAAATCTCCTGATTTACCAATTTCTTCTGCAGCTTTCTTTCTAATTTCAACATCATCATTATTTAAATCCATAATACTATTTTCTAATGATTTATTTTCATCATTCACACTATCAGCTCATTCAAATTCATTAAAATAATTATTAAAACTCTTTGTTTTATTCAATTGTCTGTATTACTATTATATCTTGATAAGCAATTAATGTTTTTCTATTTCAAATATAAAGAAGTATCATTTAGATTTGTTTTTTAAACAGAAAATAATATAAATATGAAAGTATATCTTATTGTTACCAAAAGAAAGTATAATATCTAAAAATAAAATCTCTTTTTATTATTATTTCACAATTATAGAAGATGCGGTGAGTTTTATTTGAACAATGAAACAATATATAGGGCAAAGATTATTGATTCTGCACTCCAGATAGGCGATTATCTTATTATAGCCGATTTACATCTGGGCTATGAACAGGCCTTAAATTCAGAGGGAATAATGATCCCACGATTTCAGTATAAAAAGATCATACAAAGGCTTAAAGAGATTTTATCAAGAACTGATGCATCTAAAATCATAGTTAACGGCGATTTAAAGCATGAATTTGGAAAAATTACTAAACAGGAATGGAAGGAACTTGAAGATTTTATTAAATTCCTTAAAGATGAATTTGAGGAAATAATATTGATTAAAGGGAATCATGATAACTTTACCTGCTTTATAGCTGAAAAAAACGATTTAGAAGTATATGATTATTTCTCAGTAGAAAATAATTTCATAACACACGGTGATAAAATACCAGAAACTACAATTAAAGAAGATACTATTATTATTGGGCATGAACATCCCAGCTTAGGGCTTAAAAGTGGAGAAAGATTGGAAAAAATCAAGTGTTTTCTTAAGGGAAAGTGGCATTCAAAAAATATCATAGTTATGCCTTCATTTAACTTCGTAAGTGAAGGATCAGATGTGCTACATGAAAAATCAATATCTCCATTTTTAAAAGAGTTATCTATCGATGAATTTGAAGTATATGGAATAGAAAATTTTGAAATACTTTACTTTGGAAGGTTAAAGGACATAATAAAGACAAGAAAGAGCATCTAAATTAAATATAAAAATAAAATCAGGATAATATGATAGAAAAACAGACTAAAGCTTATACAGATAAAGAATTATACAAATTATTACATCCATGGGTCAAAAAATTGTTTAAAGACAAATTTGATACATTCACTGAATCCCAGAGATATTCAATAATGGACATTCATAAAGGAAATAATATACTTGTTTCGTCTCCTACAGGTTCTGGTAAAACTTTAACTGCATTTCTTTCAATTATAAGTCAGTTAACCATGCTTTCAGACATGAAAATGATAGAAGATAAAGTTTACTGCATCTATATCTCTCCTTTAAAAGCTCTGGATAATGATATTGAAAAAAATTTAGAAGAACCCCTGTCTGAAATAGAAAAAATTGCAGGCAAAAAGCTTGGAATTAGAAAAGCGGTTCGAACTGGAGATACTACTCAGTATATGAGAACAAAAATGCTTAAAACTCCTCCGCATATTTTAATAACCACCCCTGAAACATTATCTATTCTTCTTTGTGCCCCCAAGTTCAGGGAGAAAATAAAGGATGTTAAATATGTTATAGTGGATGAAATTCACTCTCTTGCAGATAATAAGAGGGGAGTACATCTTAATTTAACTCTAGAAAGATTACAGAACCTTGCTGGACGATTTACAAGGATAGGTTTAAGTGCAACAGTTCATCCTCTGGAAAAAGTTGCCCAATATTTAGTTGGTTATGAAGAGGGTATCTCAAGGGATTGTAGAATAGTGGATGTTAATTATGTAAAACAGCTGGATATGAAGGTGTTATGTCCAGTAGATGATATAATAAATTCAGATCCTGAAGAAATGAATAATGCTACATATGATCTGGTAAATAATCTTGTACAATCCCATAAAACGACATTAATATTTACAAATACGAGAAGTGGAACTGAAAGTGTAGTTTTTAACCTTAAAAAAAGATTTAAAGATAAATATAATGATAATAACATTATGGCTCATCATTCTTCTCTTTCCAAGGAATTAAGACTTGAGGCAGAGGATAAACTTAAAGAAGGAGAACTAAAAGTAGTTGTATCTTCAACATCTCTGGAATTAGGGATAGATATTGGATATATTGATTTAGTTATCCTGATTAGTTCCCCAAAATCTGTTTCAAGGGCGCTTCAGCGTATAGGAAGAAGTGGACATAAACTCCATGAGAAATCTAAGGGAAGGATTATCGTGGTTGACAGAGATGACCTTGTAGAATGTTCCTTAATCTTAAAAAATGCTCTTGAAGGCAAAATAGATGAAATAAACATTCCTAATAACTGTCTGGATGTTCTTTCACAGCAGATATATGGAATGGCTATCGAGGGCAAACAGGACATCGATACAGCTTACATGACCATAAAAAGAAGTTACTGTTACAGAAATTTAAGTGAAAATGATTTTTTTAGTGTTCTAAGTTATCTGGCAGGAGAATACACAGATTTAGAAGAAAGATATGTATATGCGAAGATATGGGTAGATTATAATACCAATATGTTTGGAAAACGGGGAAAACTTGCCAGAATGCTTTATTCTACTAACATAGGTACAATTCCTGATAGATCTTCAGCAAGAGTTAAATGCGCTGGACAGGTTGTGGGCCATGTAGAAGAAGATTTCATGGAGAAACTTCAAAAGGGAGATACATTTGTACTTGGAGGAAAAATTTATAGATTTAACTATGCAAGGGGAATGACCATTAATGTAACACCATCCTCAGGACCTCCAAGCATCCCATCGTGGTTTTCTGAGCAGCTACCCCTATCATTTGATCTTGCACTGGAAATACAAAGATTCAGAGCAATTATTGAGGGTAAATTTGAATATGGGCGTACTAGGGGGGAGATAATGGAATTTATCAGTGAATATTTATATGCTGATTATAATGCTGTTAATTCAATTTATGAATATTTCAGGGAACAGTACCTCTTTGCAAAGATTCCAAGCAATAAAACCCTTTTAATTGAACATTACAAAGGATTTGGAGATAGAAAATTTGTTGTATTCCATACATGCTTTGGAAGAAGGGTTAATGATGCTCTTTCCAGGGCTGTTGCCTATGTTATTGCCAAAAAATATAAAAGAGATGTAATGATTTCAATATCGGATAATGGGTTTTATTTAAGTTCAGAAGGTAAAATTGGGGGTTTAGATGCATTCAAAGAACTTAACAGTGAGAATATTGAGGATATTTTAATTAAAGCTATTGATAAGACTGAAACACTTGCTGGAAGATTCAGGCACTGCGCAGGAAGATCCTTAATGATATTACGAAGGTACAAAGGAAAGGAAAAAAGCGTTTCTCGTCAGCAGGTAAAGGGTAAGATTCTCCTTAAATTTATTAAAGAGCTTGATGACAATTTCTCAATACTTAAAGAAGCAAGAAGAGAGGTAATTGAGGATTTTATGGATGTTAAAAATGCAAAAAGAGTTTTAAATATGATTGAAAGCGGTCAGCTTGAAATTAAAAAGATCGATACTAAAATTCCATCGCCCTTTGCATTTAATCTTGTTTCTCAGTGTTATCTGGATGTTTTAAAGTACGAAGAACGCATCGAATTTATAAGAAGGATGCATCAAGCCATAATCAATCAGATTGATGCAAAATAAACATTAAAAAATTGAAGAGGATTTTGGTTTTAAATATCTGCAAAATAACTTGCAAAGTCATCTGCATCCATTTCAATAAACCATTGACCATTTGAAGTCATAATAGGAGTTCTGGTTATTACAACTGCAAGAACTTCTGCTTCCTCATTATTTTCAGTATCCATTTTTCCGCTGATTACACCTAAAGCAGTGCTAAGGAATTCCTTAGAGTCAAAGCCAAGTAAAATATCTCTTACGTCCATTCCTACTTCTTCTGATGCATCAGGATTTTTTGCTATCTCCACACTTTTGAGGTTGTTGAATGCTCTAACTACGATTGATTTAAGTTCATTATCTTTCATAATAATCACCAAATTAAATTTATGTTTCTTAGTAAACTTTTCTTATTTAATTAATTTTATAACTATTATATAAACTTATTTTAATTCCCCTGTGAGATTTATAGTTTATTATTTACCTGATTTAATAGTAAATAATTAAATGCAATTTATACGATTTACTAAATAAAATTATAAAGATATAAGTATTTTCTATTTTCATATAAACTCTGCTAAATTTTATTTTAATAATTGCTTATATCAAAAAAGTATTTATACTCATTCACCACATCTAATAAAATCTAATTTATTGAGGTTTATTGTATGTATGTAGTAATAATGGGAAATGGAAGAGTAGGCCGAAATCTTGCTTTGAAGTTGATAAATAATGGAAATGATGTTACTTTAATTGATAATAACCAGAATATATGCGCTAATGCTGCTGATGAGATGGATGCTTTAGTTATTTGTGGTAATGCAACAGATACAAGAACTTTAGATGAAGCAAATGTTAAGGATGCAGATGTCTTTGTAGCGGCAACAGGAAATGATGAGGCAAATCTTTTGGCAAGTATACTTGTTAGGGAATATATATCTCCTAAAGTTATTGCAAGGGTTACCAATCCAGACCATGAAGAAGTATTTAAAAATGTTGGAATTGATCATGTAATAAGTCCAGAACTTACTGCTGCCAGTTATCTTGAGAAACTGATTACACGACCTAAAGTGGCAGATCTTGTGATATGTGGTAAAGGAGATGCTGAATTAATAGATGTGACAGTTAAAAGCAGGAAAATTATAGGAAAAACAATTGGAGAAGTAAGTCCAACTGATGATTATATAATAGGCGCTATTTACAATGGTGAAATTATCATTCCCCAGGATGATATAGTTTTAAATGAAAATATCAAAATTTCAATACTTGTTAAATCTAAATCTGTTAAAAAAGTTACAGAAATATTTACTGGATAAATGAGTTTAAAGCTTTTTCCACTTACCATGTCATTTTTAATATAATTCAATAACTTAAATTTAAATTAGACAGTAATGGATATAAAATAATATGGCCAATTTTTACTGCACGTAACTTTGAAGAATAGACCGAAGGTTCAATTTAGACCTTAAGAAGTTGAATAATGAGGATATATTTGATTGTGTTGCTGGTACGTTCTTTTACTGCTATAATGGCCAGAAAAGTGTATGATGTAAAAGCACTGGATTTAATTTATGGTGAAGATCCTCAATTCCTGAGAAAGTGTCGAATACCATTTGAATGCTTTAGTTAATGCATATCCTAAAAATTTATTTTGTATGGAAATATTTTAAGGATCGAGCTTAAAACATCGATTAACAGCACAGAATGAGCTTAGATGATTAAATAAAATATAAAGTAAAAAAGATAAATCTGATTTAAGGGATATCACATTTAATAGCAGTTTCATTTTTATTATACCCATCTTATGATCAGGGACTACAAATCTTAATTCAATAAATGAGATGATATGAGTTGGAAGTTAGAATTTATCCTCTTGTTAAACATAAAGCCATAAAATTAGAATCTGTAAAAGGAATAAACATGATCTAATGGAAAAAACAGATATAAAATAGAAAAAACAAATTATGGGTTTAGAATGCAGAAATAATGAGACTGATAAAAAGAGGATAATTAGGAAAATGATAACATGGAAAGAAGTTATGATGACAAGTTAAAGAACCGTAATTTTGGTGATTTGTTCTATGAAACCCAATACTGGCTTATTTTTCTTGCTCCAAACCAAAGCAATATAGGAACATGTGTAATTGCCTTAAAAAGGCATTGCGGATCTTTATCAGGTTTAAAAGAAGAAGAATGGATTGATTTTGGTAAAACTGTTAAACAAATAGAATCATCATTAAAAAAAGCTTTTAATCCAACATTATTTAACTGGGGAGCTCTAATGAATACTGATTATATGAATGAAAAACCAGACCCCCATATTCACTGGCATTTTATACCGCGTTACAGACAGAAGGTTGAGTTCGGCGGCCTTATCTTTGAAGATCTGTATTTTGGTTCTATGCATCCTCGACCTGTTTTAGAAATTTCAGAAAATGCCAGGCAAATGATAATAGGAAAGATTAAGGAAAATCTGTAATCTGGAGAAATTAAAAATGTTAAAAGCTAAGTATCATACAATTAAAAACTTTGAATTTATATCTGGAGACATCTTACCCCAATTAAAAGTGGAATATGCGACCTTTGGAACTCCAGTTAGAAACAAAGAAGGAAAGATTGTTAATGGAATACTCTATTTACACGGTTCCTCTGGAGATTACTCTTCAGTTAAACGTATTAAAAACATATTAGGTCCTGGAAAGTTAATTGATACTGATAAATTTTTTATTATTTGCCCCACTGCTTTAGGGTCACCGGGATCATCTTCACCATCAACTTCTGGATTAGGGCCTGATTTTCCCAAATATACAATTGAAGATATGGTGAACGTTCAATACCGCCTTTTAAATGAAGTTTTAAACATAAATCACCTTAAAGGAATAATTGGTACTTCAATGGGTGGCTTTTTGACGCTTCAATGGGCAGTAACCTATCCTGATTCTGTGGATTTTATTATACCCATTACCACAAGTTCTAATGTCAGAGGGCAAAATTATGCATTAAATAATTTGATGAATACTTATATTAAAAACGATCCAGAATATAAAAATGGTAGATATCAAACCAATCCTAAAATAGGGACTCAAAATGCTATAATGTTTCTTTATTTATTTGGATTTTCTCCAGAATATTATAAAAAAGAGTCTGATGAATCTATTATTGAATCATTAGATTTAATGAAAAAAGAAGGAGCTGAAACAGACGCTAATGATATTATATGGCGAAATGAAGCTTCAAATTCTTATGATCTCTCTTCTGATTTATCAAAAATTAAAGCCCGAACATTAATTATTGGAGTTAATCAGGATCAGTATTTTCCACCAGATATCGATGTAATACCACTTTCTAAAGGAATCATGGGTTCTAAGATATATTTATATGATTCTATTTTAGGTCATTTAGGCTCAAGCGAGATAATAAAAGCAGAAAAAATAATTAAAGAGTTTCTGGATGAAATCGAATAATATCATATAAAAATCTTAAATTATATCCATTACTAATAACAGATAATATTTTGAGGGATTAATATGCAGGTTAAAGTAATGGATTATGGGTTTTCAAGGAAATCAGGCAAGTATTACGTTGTTTATAAAATTGGTGATATTGATAAAGAAACCAGAGGTAAGCTTAAAGAAAGAATCATTGATAAATTAGAGGATAAATCCGGATCTTTATATTTAACCATCTACTTTGATAAAGATTATTTCCCATTTAAAAGTGAAGAAGCAAGATTGCGCACAGCAGATTTTGTTGCACGTGAAGAAATTGAAATGCTCGCTTATTTAATCAGTATTTTGGAAGATTAATATCAATTTTAAATAATTAAATGAACTATGAAAAAGAGGAATTGGAGTGAAGGGGACTGATTTACCTGATTTAAAAAATTTTAGAATCCGTAAAAAACTTCAAATAGCCATGTCAAAATCCATGGAGAAAATGGGGATGCATGAATTTGATTCATGTCATTTTGAAGTTGTTCCTATTGATATTATCATTCCAGAACTTGACCCTGTTTTTGATGGTTTCACCGTTGCACATATTAGCGATATCCATTTAGGGCAGTGGATATCTACTGAACGTTTAAAGGGAGTTATAGATTTAGTTAATGAGCAGAACCCAGATATTGTGGCTATTACAGGTGATTTTGTATCCTATGCCATTGATCATCTTATAGAAGACCTTGAAGAGTGCCTTAAAATACTTAAACCACAGGATGTTTCTTTAGCAGTCCTTGGAAATCATGATCACTGGCTTGGAGCAAATAGAATTCGTAATGTGCTTAAAAAAAGCGGCATAGTGGATATAAGTAATGATGTTTATACTTTAAAAAAGAAGGATGCATCCATATATTTTGCAGGAGTAGATAGTATCACTCTGGGCAAGCATCGCCTTGATATGGTAATGGATAAGTTACCCGAATCTGGACCGGCTATAATGCTTGCACACGAACCAGATTTTGCTGATATCAGCTCAACAACTGGGAGATTTAGTTTACAAATATCAGGACACTCTCATGGGGGTCAATTTATAATTCCTGGCCTTGGAACATTTATTAGAGGATCAAACTTTTTAAAATATCCTGCAGGTAAATATCAAGTTGGAGAAATGATTCAATATACAAATAGAGGGCTCGGAACAAACGTATTCTGGATTAGAATTAATTGTCCCCCTGAAATTACAGTTTTCAGCTTAAAAAGTCAAGAGAATAAATGAAAATGAAGTTTCTGGAAAATAATAACATATCACTATATCTGTTATTAGGAAGAACCTTAATATTATGGGTAGCTGGAGTTTTAGGGCTTTTATTAGTTGCCCATTTAGATAGTGGAATTTCAGTTAATAGCGTAGAGACTGCTTTTTTAGTTGTTTTTGTTATAGGCGTTTTAAATGCCACTTTATGGCCTATACTTACTCGTTACACTTTACCATTTCTTATAACTACATTTGGATTGGGACTTCTTGCTTTAAATGCATTTATTCTGTGGTTAACAGATCAACTCGTTAATGGTTTTACTGTTTCGGGTTTTGCCTATATCACAACACCAATAGTTATTGCAGCGATTACAACGGTAATATCTGCTTTGTTAACTATAGACGATGAAGCATATTATTTTCGTTCTGTACTCAGTAAAAGAATACAAAAGAATCCTGAAGACCTTAGAGAAAAAAAGCCAGGGATAATATTTACAGAAATTGATGGCCTATCAGCCCCAATTCTTAAAGAAACCATAGTTAAAGGATATATGCCTACTTTAAAAAGATGGCTGGAAGAAGAAAACTATAAAATTACTGAATGGGAATCTGACCTATCCAGTCAGACAGGAGCTTCCCAGGCAGGAATTTTGCACGGTAACAATCAGAATATGCCTGCATTTCGTTGGGTTGAAAAGGAAAATGGAAACAAAATCGTTGCTTCAAATGGTTCAAGCGATGCCCCTATCCTTGAAGCCCGAATTTCTGATGGAAGTGGTTTATTAGCTGTAAATGGAGCCAGCAGATCCAATCTTTTTTCAGGCGATGCTGAAGACGTTATTTTTACATACAGCAAACTTAAAGATCTTAAAATGTTTTATAATAAATCATGGTACTATTTTTATGCCTATCCTGCAAATTTCTCCAGAACTATCGCCCTTTATTTATGGGATTTATGTCTTGAAATATATTCCCGGATTAGACAGAGAGTTAAAAATATTAAACCCCGGCTTAAGAGAGGTTTTACCTATTTGTTTGTCCGTCCAGGAGCAAATGTCTTTATGAGAGAAATTACCACTTTTAGTGTAGTTGGAGATGTTTTAGCAGGTAAAGTAGATGTTTTATATGCTACATATTACGGTTACGATGAAATAGCACATCACAGCGGAATATGTGATGCTGATGTTTTCATTGCGCTTAGACAGTTAGATAAACAATTTAAAAGAATTGAAAGCGCGCGTAGATTTGCACCTAGAGAATATATAAACATAGTTCTTTCAGATCACGGCCAGAGTAATGGCGCCACATTCAAACAGCGATATGGCTACTCTCTGGAAACTTTAGTTCGAAGTCTGCTCCCTGTGGATAAAAAGGTATACAGTATTTTATCTTCCAATGAAGACCACTGGGGAAAGCCATTTAGCCAACCTATAGAATACACCCATGATTATATAAACGACAAAATTGATCATGCACGAGAGAAAACCACAAATATAAAGGAAAACGCTTTTAATGAAGCAAAAAAAATTTCTTTCATTAAAAGAGGGTTGTTAAAATATATTAAAGAAGAAGAGATTGAAATAAAAGATGAAATACCTAAATCTGCTGAAGAAGCAAATGTAATCGTGCTTGCATCAGGGAATCTTGGTTTAATTTACTTTACAGAATATCCCAAGCGGTTTACGTATGAAGAAATAAAAAATGCCTATCCTAAACTGATTCCCGGTTTAGTTAAACATGATGGTGTAGGTTTTATAATGGTCCGCTCCAAGGAATACGGTGCAATAGCAATTGGTGCTGAAGGCGTATATTATCTGGATAAAAATGAAGTGGAAGGAGAAAATCCACTGAAAAATTTCGGTGAAAATGCTGTTACTCATTTAAAAAGAACAGATAGTTTTAGATATGTCCCTGATATTCTTGTAAATAGTTTTTATGATCCAGAAACTAATGAAGTAGCTGCATTTGAAGAATTAATTGGAAGCCACGGAGGATTGGGAGGTTTTCAATCAAGACCCTTCATAATGTTTCCATCGAAATGGAATCTAGATAAAGAAGAGATTATTGGAGCTGAAAAGCTTCATATGGTGCTGAAAGATCGAATGAATAAATTATAAAAAAAATTCATATTATAAATCTCATTTTTTTATATTAAAAGGTTATGAGGGTAAGAGTAACCTTTTTTCTGTTCAATTGCAGGTAAGGAAAAATGTATGTGGGTAAAAATCCATATATTCTCTCTTTTTTCAAGTACTAAACTCAATCTTCCGCATAATATTACTTCCTCCCCTTCAACTTCTGCATTCATGGTCATTTTTCCAGATACCCATGATACATTACCTGCATTGGAGATTGTAACTTTTTCAAATCCAATTTCAATGTTATCTGCCTGGGAAAAATCCCGTAGAAACCCTGTTTTCAGCTGATTATGTCCTTGAATCCATTCATCTCTACCAGTACCTATTGCCACGAAATCAGGATCATTTGCAAATAAGTCCATCATGGTTTCAATATCCTTGTCAGCATAAGCCTTTGCATACTTATTTAGCACTCCCATAATTTCAGATTCAGTATTCCTATCAGCCTTCATATTTTGCCCTTCTAACCATTTAATACTAAATATGTACTTTTTCATATATATTTTATCTGAAAATTACAATTATAGAGGATCTATAAAAGAATTTTTATCCAGAAAATAGCATTAAATAAGAAAATTAATAATTAAACCTGATAAATAATACATTAAATCATCTATACTTGGAAAATGCCCGTTAAATATGGCTGGAATTACAAATAGCACTGCTTTACTATCTAATATGTCCTTTACTATTTCGCTGCGTTTATGTAAAAAATGCATTTATACTTAAAAATCTTCACTTGTGACTCCTTCTACAAGCTTATATCATATTTATTTTAAAAATTATGCCTCTAAAATTAGGAAATTTGAAATGAAGAATATAATTAGCATATTATGGGCTAAATTCGCTCTTTATATTCCACTTTATTAAAAAAAATTTTAAATTGGGTCCCATTCTTTCTGTCTAATTCAATACTACCGTCAAGCTGTTTACTTAAGTTATTGACTAACTGTAAACCCAATGTTGCACTATTTTTATAATCAATATCTTCTGGTAATCCGATACCATCATCGCCTACAGTAAGAACATATTTTTCTTCGTAATTTGAATTCAGGCCAACATTTATAATGCCGGATCTTTCATCTGGAAATGCATATTTTATGGAATTCGTTACGAGTTCATTAATAATAAGACCACAAGGAATAGCTGTGTTGATATTTAAGGATACATCTTCCACATTTATGTTCATTTTAATTTTTTCTAGATTTAAACCGTGACTATAACTTAGATATGAAATTAAGCTGCGAATATATTTAGCAAAATTGATATTAGTAAAATCAGATGATTTATAGAGCTGTTCATGGATAAATGCCATAGATTTAACCCGGCTCTGACTATCCTTTAAAAATTCGAGATCTTTTTCGTCGTTAATGTAACCCGCCTGAAGATTAAGCAAACTTGAAATAATCTGCAGGTTATTTTTAACTCGATGGTGAACTTCTTGAAGAAGAAGTTCTTTTTCTTTAAGTGATGATTTTATTTTATCTTCTGCTTCTTTAATATCGGTAATATCGCTTCCAACAAATACAACTCCTAAAATTTCATTTTTATCACTCTTAATCATGGATATAGATAAAAATATTGGTACCTGATCACCATTTTTAATTCTGAATGTTGATTTAAGGTTGGTGATGTATGTCCTCTGTGTTAAATTATTAGAGAGCCTTTCCAGCAGTAGTAACATTTCATTAGCAGGGAAAATGAGTTCTATAGGCATGCCAATTAATTCTTCGCTCTTATATCCCAGAAGATCACATGTGGCCTGATTAACATTCAGGATTTTATTCTGCTCATCAAGTAAAATAAAAAAGTTGGACATTGTTGATACAATTTCATCTGCAGCAATTGCAGTTGTTAAAGCAGGGAATCTGTATTTCCAGATTCCATAACTGATGAGGCCTATTCCAACAGTGGACATTGTTATAGACATTTCTGGAATTCTTATTGATGCATTAGGGATGATTACATCGCTCATTATACTTATTATTAATGGTAAATAAAGTCCAGCAATCATATACTTTGCTTGAAGCTTTTTCATATTTTTTGAATTAAAATAATATTTAATACATAAAAATGCAGCTAATGAAACTACCAGTATTGACCATATGCTCATTATAATGAATAGAATTGGATTTTGAGGGAAAGTATATGTCCATCCCCAGTATTCCTTTAATAATCCGTCTAATAACAAATTAGTAGTTAATGATAGGGTTATAATTACAATAGAAGGTGTATAAATCAGAAAATAAGTAAATTTTTTCTTTAATAAACTGGTTTTTTTGGTAAAAATAAGTGATATATGTAATAATACAGAAGGTACTAATGGCCAGATAGTACTTAATTTCAGCCAGATATATGCAGTTTCTAATGTTTCAGCCTGTCTATACTGAAACTCTAAAAGAGATAGAAATCCAACTAAAAAACACAGAACAGCAACCATTATATTTAAATGGCTCTTAGAATTTTTATGGAAAATAAAATTACCCAGAAAAAAACATACAAAAAATGCAATAAATGAAATTAATGCATAGATATTCATTCTGGTTAACTCCGTCCAATTTTTATAGTCTACTACTATATATAAGTTAAGATATATATACTCTTTTAAAATGCAATATAATTATGCTAAATAGTAAGTAATTAGCAACTGAATAAATCATATTATCAATTCTGGGCCAAATTAAGTATTGATAATATTAAAATAACCTCATAGTTTAAATAATTCATCATTATTAGATAAATATTGAATATAAAAGGAATTAACTGTATATATACCATTTTCTTATAATACTCGGATATATATTTTGCTAGCACAATTGTTAAGAAAGAAATAGAGAGAAATGTGTTGGGTGTGTTAATATTAACATATTTGTTAATGAGAGAAGTATTGATCACGATTTATTAAATACCATAAGAAATGAAATTCTCTATGGAGGTTATCTAGCTGCTTTAGGCAGCCCAATGTTAATTATATCAACATGTACAATACTGAATATTAATTTTGACTTGCCTATACTGCTAATTGCTTATTTGCTCCCATTAATTGTTTACAGTTATGATTACTACAAAGATATTGAAAAAGATATTAAATCAGATTCAAATAGAGCTATTTATCTAAATAAAAAAGCAGATAAATATCCACTTATTTTTGGATTTTATATATTATTACTTGTCTTTTTACTACTTTTATTTTCTAATTACAGCTTAATTCTCTTTATTATTGCTATTGTAACAGGGGGATTTCTATATAATTTTAAACTCAAAGAACTTACCAAAAAGATTCCTGCATTCAAGAATATATTCACCACATTTACATGGGCAGCTGGAGGGGCATTTTTTCCAGTATTTTATTTCTCCTTAACACTGGATACTTCTTTTATCCTTATATTTGCTTTAATATTTCTTAGATGTTTGATAAACGTCGTATATTTCGATTTAAAAGATATAAAAAATGATAAAAAAGAAAAACTAAAAACTTTACCTGTGGTAATAGGTAAAGATGCCACAATTAAATTCTTATACTTTTTAAACTTCATTTCATTCATTCCACTAATTTTAGGAGTATACCTTAAAATATTTCCTTTATTTGCTTTATTTTTACTTTTATTCAGCATTTATGGGTTATACTACATTAAAAAAGCTGAAATGTCTGTTAGTCATGATCTTGAAAAATTAGCACATACCCTGGCTGATTCAGAATTTATAATCTGGCCTTTAGTGCTTATAATATCTAAAATGTTAATTTAATGTAGATCTTCAAGTTTTTGACCCTTTCTATAAGACATTCCCTGAAAAATAGCAATCAATTCTCCATCTGAATCAAAGATATCAACAGTATAAGTGGAAATTTTAGGGTTTAATGATATTTCCCTTGCTTCTGCTATCAATGTGCCACTTTGTGCTGCTTTCATAAAAGAAATGTTTACATTTATGGCCACAGTTACATTTCCATGTGAATTGGCTGCAACTCCAAACGCAAAGTCAGCAAGTGAAAAAATGGCGCCGCCATGGACAGTGCCAATTCCATTTAAATGATTTTCATTAATTTCCATTTTTGCTTTTGCAGTTCCCCTGGAGACTTCAAGCAGTTCAATACCATTATATCTGGCAAATTTATCCTCCTTAAAAAATTCCTTTATTTTTTCCATTATAATCCCCTGAAAAATAAAATTTAAGTTTTTTTAAACATGGTTGATTGGCAATGTAAAATAAAAAATAGATCCCACATTTGGGATTGATTCAAACCATACACGACCTCCATGTCGTTGTATTACTACCGCAATATTGGTTAATTCAATTTCAGTATCTGCATCTAACCTCTCTAAGCCCATTCCATTATCCATAACCTTGAAAATATATTCATTGTTTTGTTTATCCTCTTTTGCCGAGATATGGATTTTTAGAGGTTTATCGGGGTTTCTAAATTTAATGGAATTACTGATCAAATTTTGAAATACATTTTGAAGCTGTCCAGCATCACCTTTAACATTAGGGAGAGTATCATAGGTTATTTCCCCATTATGCTCACCAATTGATTCTTTAAAGGTATTTATAACATGATCTATCATTGAATTAGTATATATGGAATTGAATTTCTCTACTTTATTTAATAGAGGAAAGCTTTCATTAAAATTATCCAATTCCCATGGAATAGAAGCTCCCATTAAATCACTTATAAACTCACCAACATCTTCATCAGACTTATCTTTATATTGGTTCTCCAGTAACTGTATAAAGCTTTCAATATCCTCAAAAGATTCATCTAAGTCAAGAGAACCAACATTAGGAAATTTTTTTAGTTCTTCATTGGAAATCTTTAAATCTTCAACCTGTTTTTTGAGTTTTTCTTCTAATTTTTGGTGTTCTGTAATATTTCTAGCTATATGGGTTGTCCCGATCAAGTTGCCCTGCTCATTTTTTAGAGGATAAAATGTAATTTCATAGAACATATTCTGTGAATCAATCTCAAATACCATTTCAACAGAGAATTTTTCTCCTTTTAATGCCTTTTCCCATAATTGGAGAACCTCAAAATGATTTTCTTGAGAATCTAAAAGTAAATCTTTAATGCTCATTCCCAGTTCCACTTCTTTTCCCAGAAGTTTCTTTGATATATCTTTATATGCATTGTTAAAAGAAATAAATTCGTATTCAGTGTTCCAGGCAGCAATAAGATCATCTGTACTTTCCAATATTCTTTCATTAGTGGAGAATAATTTTAGAAGATTATCAAATGTCCCTTCAAATTCTTCTTTTTGCTCTTTTAATTTGTTCTCTGCTATATCTTCTGCTTTTTTCAACTGCATTTCAATATTTTTAGTTTCAGATGTTTCAATCACTGAAACATTGATTCCAACAATATTTCCATCAATATCTTTCAAAGGGACCCATTGTTTATTCCATGACCTTAATGTACCATCAGAATAAGTCCTGCTAAATTCAAAGTCCAGTACTGGTAATCCATTTTTAAAAATAAATTGGGCTATATCTTTTGCCTGTTCAGCTATATCCGGAGATATTTCATTTATTGTTTTTCCTATATGATCATCGGCTGATAAACCATTAATTTCTGCTAATTTTTTATTTACACGTATATACTTTAGTTCCCTATCAAGAGTGCATAAACCTATTGGAGCATAATTATAAATGGTATCAATTTCTACAAGAAGCTGTAATGATTCTTTTTCATTTTCCTGTAATGCTTTTTTTATTTCAGCTAAATTATCTTTCCCCTTTGAAATTTTTCTATTGGCTATTCGAAGTTCTTCATTGGCAGCTTCTATTTCATCCATTGAGGTTTCTAACTCTTCAGCAAATTGTTGAACCCGTTTTCTAAGCTCCTGATTCTCTAATTTGGATTCTTTAACTCTGCTTATGTCGGTAGAGATTCCAAGTACATGCCGAACAGTTTCTCCATCTGAATCAAATTCAGGAATTAACTTGAGATGGAAACTCTTTGGATGGTTATTATTTGTTGCGGAAAATTCAAAATCTAATTCATGGGTATTTCCTGTCTGAAATACTTTTTTAATCCCCGAATCCCATATATTACTGAGTTCTTCAGGCATACCTACTTCTCTATTGGTTTTACCAATGAAATCATCAACAGCAACATCTGTTATGTGTTCTGCTGATGGAGCAAGATAGACTACTCTTAAATTATTATCATAACGCATCAAAATTGATGGTAGATTTTCTGCAAGGATCTTGTAGTGTGCTTCACTTTCCTGTAATTCTTTTTTTAGACTTAACAATTCATCTTCTTTTTTTTGAAGTTTTTCATCATTTAAACCAATTTCCTTACTAACAGATTCTAATTTTTCATTTGATACTTCCAATTCTTTTATATACACTTTCATTTCTTCATGGAGTTGATTTTTTTCATTTTCAATTTCTTTAACCCTGTTTATATCCCTTAAAATATTAAAAGAGTATATTTTATCGGGTGTTTCAATTATTGATGTACTCACTTCTATAGGGACTATCCCTCTCTTTTTTGTCTGAATTTCAGTTTCGATCTTTATGTTTCCTTCCTTACTCAATTGCCTTAACTCATTAATTGCCATTTCTTTTAAATCATTGGAGGATATTTCATCTGTACCCATTGATAATAATTCTTCTTTGGTATATCCAGTTAATTCTTCAGCTTTACGGTTTATATTTACATACTTTCCAGTTTCAATGTCAGAAAGAATTATTGCATCATTATTTTCTTCAAAAAGAGTTTTAAACTTAATTTGTGTTTCTTTCAGTTCCTTTTCAGCCATTATTTTCTGGTTTATATTTTGAGAATAGACTTCCATACTATAGGGATGTGTATATACTTGAAATTTGTACCATTCTTCGTTTTTTGGGGATTTTATATTAAATAGAGCATTTATGTTCTTGGATTTTGCCTCATGGAGTTTATTATAAACCTCGCTATCTTTAAGTTCTTTAAATTCATCCCAGATAATTTTACCTGTTAATTCCTTTTCTCCTATAAATGACTTAATTTTTGAATTATAATTAATAAAACGCCATTCATTATCTAATTCAAAATATATTTCATCTATATTTTCTATTATTCTTTCAGATTTATTTGAAGATTTTTTTAGTTCAGTAATATCGCTCAGGATGGTAATAATGATTTCATTATCAGGGGAATATGCTGATACTGAACAGAATTTATCCAATGTTTCGAAATAAACTTCATATTTTTTTCCTTTACCAGAGCTCAGTATTTCTGCGGCTGTTTTCAAATACTGTTCTGCTATGTTTTCTTCATATAATTCAGAGATAGTTTTACCTATTAATTCGTTGGACTCCTTTAAATCATTTGGTAAAGCAGTATTTGCATATATAACACGCAAATCAGCAACACTATCCAGAATATCACGATTTATCTCAAAAATTACCACTTCATCTTTAATTTTTTCAAAAATTTCAAAGTTAAAATTTGCATCTAAATTAACTGATTTATCTTGGCTAATATTCATTCAAATCCCCTGAAAAATTTGTTTATATACTGACCTTTGGTATTTTAGTCATTATTATTATGTTTTACCATTAACCACACTAAAATAATTTAATTCCTTCTTAGTTATAGTTTATTAAAATAAATTTAAAAAGTTCAGAATAGATGTTTTTATATAAAGTGATAAATATATCTCTACAATAGTTAAATACCAGTTTATTTTACATTTTTGGGGTAAAATATGGCAGATCAATACAATATTGAACCAAACGATGCAATAAGTAAAATAACAACTAAAATTCCCTGTATAGAGATTGGGGAAACCATAGAAACTATTGAAAAATTACTATCCCATGAAGCTAATAAATTTGATACAATCGATTATGTATATGTAATAGATAAGAATAGAGTTTTACATGGAGTAATCTCAATAAAAAAAGTTTTCTGTTCTAATCCTACTGTTAGAGTTGAAAGAGTAATGGATAAAGATTTAATAGTGGCTCATCCTGATACAAATCAAAGAAAAGTAGCATATCTTGCCCTTACAAATGGGATCAAGGCAATACCAATTGTTGATGATGAAAAACGCATCATGGGTATAGTACCCTATGATAATATTCTTAAAATATTCAACCATGAATTTCAAAAGGAAATTTTCAGTGCTGGAGGTATATCTGCCAAGGTAGGAGATGAATACACAACAATAAGATCCACAGCTGGTGTGATGATTAAATCCAGACTTCCATGGCTAATACTGGGAGTTTTTGGAGGAACAGTTGCAGCTTCTGTTATCAGTGGATTTGAAGAAGTTCTGAGTCAAGTTCTAGCTTTAGCAGCATTTATTCCTGTGCTGGTTTACATGAGTGATGCTGTGGGAACTCAATCAGAAGCATTAATCATAAGAAGCATAGCCCTTGAGCCAAAATTACCATTAAAATCGTACATAATCCGAGAATTTAAAATTGCAGCGGCACTTGCATTAATCTGTGGAATTTTAATCAGTCTTGTTGCTGCTGTAGGCTGGACTAATCCCTATCTTGGGGTTATAGTTGGATTTTCAATGTTTTTCAGTATAATCGTCGCTGTTTTGATTTCTACCTTACTTCCACTGGGATTTAGGAAGTTGAACTCTGATCCGGCAATTGCCACCGGTCCTTTTGCAACCATGATTAGCGATATTGCAACTTTAGCAATTTATTTCACTGTGGCAATTTTATTTCTGGAATATTTTGGAGTTATTTAATATAATTTTATTTTTAAATAGTATTATAAACTATAAAATAAATATTACTTTAAAGATCATTAAAAACAATTGTTTGAGATTAAATGAATGAAAATAATAGTAAAAAAAGAATAATTGAAACCCAAAAAGAACCAGAAATTGAAGGTTACATTCCAGTTAAATTAAATACTGAAAGAGGGATAATCCATTGTAGATATTATCAAACAGACACAAATTCTGCAGCAATTTATGTAGGAGGCATAGGTGGAGGATTTGATACACCTTCAAATGAGTTATATCCTTATCTAAGTACAAAATTACAATTAGAAGGTATTTCTTCACTTAGAATACGCTTCAGGAATCCCAGAAGCTTGGAAGAATCCGCATATGATGTTATTGCAGGAATTGAATTCCTTGAAAATGAAGGAATTTCCCAAATTGCGCTGGTAGGTCATTCACTCGGCGGTGCAGTTGTTATTCAGGCAGCTGTAGATTCTAAATCTGTTAAAACTGTTGTAACTCTTGCAACTCAAAGTTACGGTTCAGATATTGTTAAAGATTTGTCAGAAAATACTTCTATTCTCCTGATTCATGGAAATGATGATTCTGTACTACCAGCATCGTGTTCAAGGACAATATATGGAATAGCACATGAACCAAAAGAGAGAGTGCTTCTAAGTGGAAATGGACATTGTTTGGAAGAATCAGCAGATGAAGTGAAGAAAATAGCCCATGAATGGATTTTAAAAGAATTAAATCCATAAATAAATTAAAGAAACTATTTTATATAATTAAAGAGATAAAATAAATAAGTTTTAGATTTGTATCCTAAATTTTAATATAATTTTAGTTTTGGTGATTTTTTAATGAATAATAGCAATCATAAAAATTATGCTTTAATTGTTGCAGTTATTGCTTCATTTATCACTCCTTTTGTAGGATCTTCAATTAATGTAGCACTTCCAGCAATAGCAGCAGAATTTGGAATTAATGCCGTGCTATTAAGCTGGATTCCAACTTCATATTTGCTCGCTTTAGCTGTATTTCTTGTACCCTTTGGTAGAATTGCAGATATCTATGGAAGAAAAAGAATTTTCACCTATGGAATTACAATATTTACTATTGCGTCCTTTATATCAATTTTCGCACTTTCTGGTCCAATGTTAATAATACTCAGGATTTTTCAGGGTATTGGAAGTTCTATGATTTTCGGGAACCTTTTTGCAATAATTGCATCTGTTTTTCCTGCAAATGAAAGAGGAAAAGCACTTGGAATTACTGTCGTGGGTGTTTTCCTTGGATTATTCCTTGGACCCGTATTAGGAGGTTTTTTAACCCAATACTTTGGATGGAGAAGCATTTTCTTTTTTAATGTTCCTATGGGAATCATTGCCATATTTGCAGTTACAAGATTAAAAGGAGAATGGGCTGAAGCTATTGGAGAAAAATTCGATTTTTTTGGTTCTATCATCCTTGGAATATCTATAATAGCAATAATGTACGGTTTTTCAGTACTTCCAGAAATAAATGGGTTTATTTCAATTTTAGGAGGTTTGACCGGACTTTCGATCTTTGTGTTGGTTGAAAAAAGGATTGATAGCCCTGTTTTAAATGTAAATTTATTTAAGAATAAATCTTTTACATCCAATATTATTGCTGCCTTTATTAATTTCAGTTCAGGAATTTCAGTTGTGTTTTTACTCAGTCTTTTCCTTCAGTATATTAAAGGATTTAGTCCCCAGGATGTGGGGCTAATTCTTGCAGTTCAACCAATATGCATGACTATTTTTTCGCCATTTGCAGGTAACTTATCTGACAAAATAGAGGCAAGAAAAGTTGCATCTATTGGAATGGGAATTTCTGCAGTTGGTTTTATCATTTTTACTTTAATAACTAATGTTACAGACATCTGGATTGTAATTGCTGGTCTAATTTTTATTGGAATTGGATTTGCATTATTTTCATCGCCAAATACAAATGCTGTGATTGGTTCTATCGAAAAAAAATATTATGGGGTTGCTTCAGCTACTTTAACCACCATGAGAGTAATGGGACAAATGTTTGGGATGGGAATTACGATGCTTGTACTGGCAATATTTATAGGAAATGTTGCTATTACATCAGGGAATGCTAGACTATTTTTAGGGAGTATGACAGTTTCATTCAGCATATTTACTATTCTAAATATTGCTGGTGTGTTTTTATCACTGGTAAGCAATAAGTAATCATTTCTATTGTATTTTGGTGTGAATAATTTTTTTATTTAACCTAAAATAAATATAGAATAGATGAAGGCATACACTAAAAAACATTTGAGAAATTATATCTGGGACTCTTTAAAGGACAAAAACCTTTACATACCTCCAAAATCACCTTATGGAAGAATACCCAATTTTAAAGGTTCAACTGCTGGGGCAGAACTTCTCAGGAGCACTCCACAATGGAAAAATTCAAAAACGATTTTTTCAAGCCCTGATTCAGCGCAAAAGAAAGTACGTGAATTGGCATTAAAGGATAAAAAACTGTTAATTATGGCTTCACCTAAATTAAAAAAAGGATATCAACTTATAAACCCTGAGAATGTTGAAGGAAATGAAAAAGCTGCATCTACAATAAACGGCGCCTTTAAATTTGGGGAAATTAGATAAAATTTTCCAGAAATTGATCTTATAGTAGAAGGGTCTGTTGATTTACAGGGAAATAGACCTGGAAAGGGCGGTGGTTATGGGGATATGGAGATAAGTCATTTTTTCAATGAGAAATCAGCAAATAAAGACATTCCAATTGTTACTACCCTTCATGAATTCAGATTGTAGATAAAGTCCCTACTGAATCCCATGATAAAAAAATAAATATGTTAGTAACTCCAAAAAGAATAATCAGGTAATAGGTCAGGATAATAATATGAAATCTGATAATATTTTTAATAAAATGAAGGGAAAAGATAACTGGAATGAAGAAAAATCCCATAAATCTGAGTATATTGTTGCAATAATTTTTAATTTGATCTTTTTTTATATCGTAAATAACCTATTAAACTGGAACATTTCTTTTATTACTCAAGCTCTAAACTCTATTCTCTGGATAATAAATCTATCAATTGTTGCTGCAATTACAGGTAATTTTTTCCTTTTACTATATGATCCCCGATGGCTGAGGCATTTGATAAAAATAGCGATGAATATATTCGCATTTTATGCTGTTTATTTCATCTATGAAGTTTTTCCATTCAGTTTCAGTACAATTTATCTCGATGAAATTGTTTTATTTGTTTTAATCATTTCAATGGTGGCAATAATCATTGCCAGTTTTGTTGAATTTATAAAGCTGATTTTATTGATTAAAGGGAAATTTCTGGATTAACGAATTTACTTTTTTTAATTTCATCTATCCATCGTTTACATGTATCCATGTCATCAACAATTTCCATTATCTCTTTTATAAATTCATTTACATCATCTGAAGATAGTAACACTACAATTTCGCCTTTTTTAAATACCGAATTATCTTTAAGAGCCACTTAATCTTTACCTACATATCCAATTGTTGATCTTAATTTACTCATTATATCAGCCTTTAAAATTTAAAATAAACGTTTATAAGTTCAATGCTTCCAGACGCATCCTGAATTCTTTTCTATGTCTTTTTTCTTATCAAGAATATGTTTTAAAACTCCAACTACCTCTTCATCGTCAATTTCAGCTATCTGATTTGTATAGAGTTCAATGCTTTCAGTTTCAAGCGCAATCTGTCTTTGAAGCTGACCTTTAATATTATCCCCGTCAAAATCAAGCTTCTTATGTTCCATTGTTTGTTTACCGCCAGTTGCGGTGATCAGATCTGCAAGCCACCACATATGCCTTATTTTGTCCACTGATATTGCTTCTGTAACTCTACTTAGGTCACAGGCTTCCATCATGAAAGAATTTCGAGATCAGTGATACTTCCAGTTCTCTCACGAAGTTGATATTTAATATCTCTATCATCTCTTCATTATTTATATCACGCCATAAAATCCATTAAAAGTATTGGAAGGATGATGTAAATTTTTTTAGATCCTTTAAGCTCTTATTCGCCAATTACTGTTATCTCTATTTTCCTCAATCTACCCGAAACATCTGCTTCTATGAATAATAGATCCTGCCACGTGCCCCTGATAACTCTACCATTTCTTACTGGCATAGTTTTATCTGGAGGTAACAACATTGATCTGAGGTGAGAATATGCATTTCCTCCATGCTTCCATCCTTCTTTGGGTGTAATAGTTTCAAGTAAATCACCAATGTCTTCTCTTAAATTACTTTCAAGCTCTGTTAGTGCAAAAACAGCAGTTGCATGAGGAGCAAAAATGTGGACGATTCCATTACTTATTTTAGATTCATGAACAACTCCTTCTATTTTATGGGTTAAATCCACGATTTCCCCTGTTCTTTCAGTTTCTATATACAATGTTTTTGTAAATATCATAAAAAAACACCTCTAAACATTATATTTTTCTAACTTATTTTTCATTTATTAAGATACGTTTTTGAATATAAAGCTTATAATGAATATTCAACAATTAAATAGTGCCATTTTCTTTTACGCTCATGGTCCTGTGCAAAAATCAGGTTTATGGTTTAATAGAATTTTTATAGTAAATTTAAATGAATTAATATGTTAAACTACACATAATAATAAACTACTATTCCCTTTGATTAAAGCACTTAAAAATGACACACTCAAACAAACATGTGCGTTCTTTAATATTAAATTAGGATTTCTTTATTCAAATAATTATCTCAAATTTTAAATAAACACAAGTTTAATTTTCTTTTTATAAGATTTTGAGAATAATTTAAAATAAATTATATTACAAAGTTAATAGATGATAAAAGAAAAAAATATTATTAATTAAAATCATTGTTGTTGGTTAAATGAAAAAAGATCAAAAGGATGCTGATGTATTTGCCCTAAAAATTGAAGCTTATTACAATATTTTCAATAATATGAATGAAATTATGGTTATTTTTGAAATTATCCGTAATAAAAATGGTAAACCATCAGATATGATTATTCGAGACGTTAATGAGGTTTATCTATCTAATTTTCACATTTCTCGTGAAAAAGTAACCAATGAACTTGCAAGCCAGATATATGGACAGGAATTTGTTGATTATTACTTTAAACTTGCCAGAGAGAACGCTGATTTAAGAAAAGGTCAGAAATTTGAAACATATTTCTTTCCCTTAAACAAATTTTATCTGACTACACTATTTCCCATTGGTAAAAATTTATATGTTACCCTTGGTATTGATATAACAGAAAGAAAAAGAATGGAGATGGCCTTAGGAAATAATGTTCATTCAAGACCCAATAAACCTTTTGAAAGAATTATTTATGATATTGATGGTAATGAAAAGATAATTCAAAGCACGATTTTTCCAATAAAATCTAAAAAAGATATGATGATTGGTAGTATTGCACGAGATATTATTTACCAAAAGGAAATTGAAAAAAAACTGGAAGAAGCAAGAATTAATTTAGAAAAAAAGGTACATGATCAGACCAGAGAATTAATAGAAGCCAATAAATCTTTATTGGAACAAAAAGGAAAATTTCAGGAAATTTTTAATAAAGCTAACGATATGATAAGTTTAAATGAAATGATAGACTGTTTCCCAGGTAAATTTATTGAAATAAATGATATTGGAGTTCAAAGATTAGGTTACAGTAAGAAAAAGCTGCTTGGAATGAGCCCTAAGGATATAGTAGCTCCAGATAAACATTTCCAAATGCCCGAAAATGCAGCTAAGCTATGTAACAAAGGTCATGCTACATTTGAAATTGTCCATGTAGCCGAAGATGGAAAAAGAATACCTGTTGAAGTTAACAACCATTTAATTAATTATATGGGCAGAAAAGTTTGTCTTGCAATTTCAAGAGATATTAGTGAACGTAAAAAGGCAGAAGAAGATCAAAAAAAACTTATAGCTGAATTAAAGCGTTCTAATGACGAGTTACAAAAATATGGCCATGCAATATCCCATGATCTTCAGGAGCCCCTCAGAACCATTGCCAGTTTCACACAACTCCTGGAAAGGCGTTATAAAGGTAAATTAGATGAAGATGCAGATGAGTTCATAAATTACATCGTTGATGCCAGTATTCGGATGAAACAAATGATTAAAGATCTTCTGGAATATTCGAAGGTATCTTCAGAAGCCAGAGAATTCACCAAAATTAAGAGTGAAGAATTGATTAAAAATGTTTTAAATGACTTAAAAGTTAAAATAGAAAGTAGTAACACTGATATAACCTATGATCCCCTCCCAGATGTATTTGGTGATTCAAAACAGCTTCAGAGGGTGTTTCAGAATTTGATTACCAATGCAATTAAATTTAGAAAACCTGAAACTCCTCCTAAAATCCATATTACAGTAAAAGAAGACGCAGAAAACAATGAGTACATATTTTCCATAAAAGACAACGGAATAGGAATAGAAAAACAATATATGGAACGTATATTTGAATTATTCCAACGTTTACATACAATAGATGAATATAATGGAAGTGGAATTGGACTTCCTATATCAAAGAAGATAGTTAAACGTCACGGTGGCCGTATATGGGTAGAATCAGAGTATGGTCAGGTTCAACGTTCTATTTTACCCTTCCTAAAATGAGTAAAAATGAATCTAATGAAATTTAATTTATTTTTTTATTTTTTGTTTCAATTTCTTTAAGAGCCTCTTCTATACGAAGTCTTACATACCATCTTTTATCCTTTAAAGCCTGATTTAAAGGTTCAATAGCTTTTTTACTACCAATTTTACCAAGAGATTCAGCAGCATGCTTTTTAATACTGATATCGTCATCTTTTAATGCTTCAATGAGTGGTTCAACCGCTTTTTCATCCCCAATCATCCCTAATGCCTCCAATACATTGCTGCGAAAAACAGGATCATCATCTTTAAGCAATTCAATTAAAAAAACTGTTGCCCTATTATTTCCAATTTTGCCAAGGGATAAAACAACATTATTTCGAATTTTTTCGTCATTTAAACATTCCATTAATGGATCTACAGCATTATCATTACCTATTTCACCAAGAGATATTGCTGTATGCATCCTTACAAACCATTTTTCATCTTTAAGTAAAGGAATTAAATAATCTGTTGCTTCTTTACTTCCTATTTTTCCAAGTGCAGATGCTGCATTCCATCTAACATCACTATTTTCATCATTTAAAGCACGGATTAAAGGATCAACCAGTGATTCATCCCTGATCCTTATAAATGCATTTTCTGCATCAAAACGGACATTAGGGTCTTTATTTTTTAAAGCATTGATCAGTCCATTTATATCTTTATCTCTTTCTAACTTTCTGATATTTGGCCTGGAAATACCATCTAAAATTCCCATCCTTTCACCATTTATTCTTATTAATATTAGTTTATCTGGAAATTACTTAAGTTTTTCCTTACAAGATGAATCGGGATAATAATAATTTAAATGACCAATCATGCCTATTTTAACATTTTTAATAGATTAAAGACAGTAATCTGAATGCTATGCCTCCAAGAACAATTGCAGTTATGAAATTAGCAGCAGTAATCATTCCAGCAGATTTCCATCCAAATTCCCTGGCTAAAACAGCTATTGTTGAAGCGCACGGTAAATAGAGGATGGCTACAAGTGCCAGTACAATAAATTGAACTGGTGTGAGAACAAGAGCTAAATTTGTCCCATAAAAAGCTACCAGCATTAACAGGATGAACTCTTTCCTGATTGCGCCGAAAATAAGGAGTACTCCAGCAATTACCGGAAGTCCAAGCCACCATACTGTCAAAGGAGCCAGTGCATTACTTATGGGTTCAAGAATCCCCAGAACATAAAGGGCCTGTATAAATGCTGTTCCAAATATATAAATTGGTAAAACAAGATATATAAGGGACTTAGTCCTTACCCATGTTTGCTTTGCAATTATAGATAATGTAGGTAACTTAAAGGAATGCATTTCCATTATTAACCCTGTAGATTCACCTGGAACAACTTTTAATGCTATTCTACCCAGTAAAAATATAACTAAAAGGTCAATAACATAAAGCGCAAGCGCCCACCAAACATTGACAAAAACAGCCACCAAACCAAGTATTACAATAGTTCGAGCAGCACATGGAGCAAAAGTAATTGCAAAAGCTGCAAGTAATCGTTCCCTACGAGTTTCAAGGATTCTTGTGCTATCAATTGCAGGAACATTACACCCATAACCTAAAATAAGTGGAATTAGGGCTTTTCCATGTAGGCCTATTTTGTGCATCGCTGTATCCATCATAAATGCTACCCTGGTTAAAATACCCGAATTTTCAATAGCGCTTAACATAATATAAAATGGAATAACAAATGGTATTATTAATGTTATTCCGGCAACTAATCCTCCAACAGCGCCATTCCAGATTATAGCGGAAAGGGTTCCGCTGACTTGAGGATCCACTGGCTGGAAAAATCCAAACGCTTCAGTTAACAAGCCGGATAGGAAATTTCCAACTACAAATGTCCATAGGAGTAATCCCCCAATAACAATAGCAGAAATAACGTAACCAAAGACTCGATCTGTTGCTAATCTGTCCAGCCTTTCTGAAAATGATATTTTAATTTCACTTTGAACCTGTGCACCTGCTGTAATCTGATTGGCAAGGGAATATCTCTCTGATGCAATAACTGAAAAGGATGGTTCATTATGTATTTCTTCTATTTCCCTTGCCATTTCATATGATTTTTGAACTACTTCTTTAGAAGAATTTTCAACTAATTTAATTATTTCAGGATCGTTTTCAAGCAATTTGATGGCAATCCATCGGTAGGGATATTTTAAATCAAGATTTTTTGAAACCATTAGCCTGGAAAGCATATCCACTCTTTTCTCAACTTCAAATCCGTATCTGATTTCATTTTTTCGAGTTTCTATCCTGTTTTCTACATAATCAATAACAGTATCCATTAATTCATGCAGTCCTTCCCCTCTTACAGCCACTGTAGCTACTACAGGGACTCCAAGAGCTGCCTGAAGTTTATCTGTATCAATAACAATCCCTTTTTGTTTTGCTATATCAATTTGATTAATGCAAACAATAATGGGAACTTCCAACTCTATAAGTTGCATTGTAAAAAATAGATTTCGCTCCAAAACAGCAGCATCAACAACATTAATAACAACATCAGGCTTTTCAAATGCTATGTACTCCCTGGAAACTATTTCTTCCATTGAAAAAGTTGAAAATGAATAAATTCCAGGTAAATCTATTATATCAACATCATAACCATTAAAAAAGAGTTTTCCCTCGGCCCTTTCGATAGTTTTACCTGGCCAGTTCCCTACAATTTGATTGGAACCTGTAAGTTCATTGAAAATTACACTTTTACCCACATTTGCATTTCCTGCAAGAGCAATGGTCAAATGTTTTAAGTTTCTATTTTTTCCCCTATTTCTATGCCTGTACTTATGACCTTTACCTTTTCCTGAGGTTTCAACCAAAATCAGCACCCCTCATCCTCTACAGCTTCAACAAAAACGTTTGAGGCTATATCATGTCCCAGCGCAAGTTTTGAACCCCTTACTGCAACTTCAACAGGGCCACAGAGAGGTGCAACTTTCATTACACTTATGATGGCTCCAATGGTAATTCCCATGTCCAAAAGTCTTCTAATTACCTTGTGATCTCCCCTTATAAAGCTTACCTTCCCCTTTTTCTGTTCTTTGAGGTCGATTATTGATACGAGATTCTGATTACGTTTTCCTACTTCTTCAACATCTTCTTCTTTCTGAATTAAACATTCTTCACAGCTTGTAAATTTCAAATCACATTCTGGAATGACGTTATCTCCTGGACATTTATTGGGTTGTTCAAGGAGATGGCATAGCGCTCTTTCTGCATCATCTGAAAGTGAATGTTCCATTTCACATGCCTGTTGGTGAATTTTATTTTTTTTAATCTTCAGCACATCGCATAAAAATCTTTCAAGTAATCTGTGTTTTCGGGTAACTCTTTTTGCTAATTTAAGACCAGTATCAGTTAATATAGCACCTTTATATGGGGAATATTCAACATATTTCATATCCGCTAATTTTTTAAGCATTTGGGTAACACTTGCTGGTGAAATTTTTAAATTTTCTGATATTTGTGATGTACTCACCTGCTCCCCATTGGGGCTGAGCTTGTAGAGAATTTCAAGATATTCTTCTATGTTTTTACTAATTGCAGAACTTTCATTCATTAGGCTCACCTAAATTTTTACTTGATTATAGTTATACTAATAAACTTATAAACTTTTTGGCATACCTAAAAATTTTAATTTTAGAAAATCATATTAATTAGAATGATAATATTTTTAAATGTTTAAGCTATGGAAAAGAATAAAATGGCCAAATATACTATGGGTGAATCTATAATCATCAGTATTATAATAGGATCAATCCTTTTATATCTACTGGGAATAAGCGGAGTATTTTCACTGTTTATTATTGGCTTCATTGCCACATACCTCACAGTAGAAAGTGAGAGAAGTTATAAAGTAGGAGGCATTGCTGGAGCATTTCTGGGCATTATACTCTTTATATTCAGTTTCCTTACACCTCCAGATTTACCCTATGATCTTGATTTCAGCGTTAGTCTTGCAATGGGCGGTATTATTACCCTGGGCTTAGGATTTATTTTATTAATTTTAATCTGCTATGTTTTTGGGTCTCTTGGGGGATTATTTGCAGAAAAAATGCTTAAAAAAAGAATTAAGACTCGAAAATATGGAAATAACATGAATCAAAGGAAATTTAAAAATAAAAAACCTAAAAAAGCTAATAAAAGCCTTCAAAGATCATACAAATAATTATTTTTTCGTATTAAATAAATAGGAAACAAAAATGAATGTCATAGTAATAGGATCAGGAGCTGGCGGGGCAACAGTTGCAAGGGAACTTGCAAAATCAGGAATTAATGTCACTATTTTTGAAAAAGGACCACTTAACAAGATGGAAAAGTCCTACCAAAATTATGAAGTCTTAAATACAGGAATTGAAATTTCTCAAACTGTCTGTGTTGGAGGAACAACTACAGTAACCATGGGAAATGCGATTAGAACATGTGAAAAATACTTTAAAAGTATAGGAATAAATCTTAAAAAGGAATTTCAGGAAATAGAAGATGAATTATGCGTTAAACCTCTTCCAGATTCTCATTTTGGGGATGGAACCAGAAAACTGATGAATGCTGCTGAATCCCTGGGATTCGAAATTAAAAAAATTCCTAAATTTATAAAACCCCAAAATTGCAAACCATGCGGTAAATGTGCTTTTGGATGCTCCAAAGACGCCAAATGGACCACAGTTGAATTCATAGAAGAAGCTGAAAAATACGGGGCTAAACTTATCGATAACACTCCTGTAACAGAAATTATAGTTGAAAATGATGAAATTAAAGGAGTAAAATCTTATGATCAAGTATTTAATGCAGATATTGTAGTTTTATCAGCAGGAGCAATTGAAACACCCAGACTACTTCAAAAAACAGGTTTAAATGCTGGAAACAACCTTTTTGTTGATACTTTTGTTACAGTTGGAGGAATCCTAAAAAATATAAAGTTCAATAAAGAGGTACAGATGAATGCCTTCATAAAAATTGATGATATTGTTATAGCTCCACACTACTCAAGCCTTATTGTAGAAAAGCTTCATAAATTCGGTGCTCGGAAAAAAGATATCTTAGGATTAATGGTTAAAATAGCAGATGAACCATCAGGCAACGTTAGAGAAAATGTAATTAAATACAGTACCATGAAAGATATAGGGCTTTTAGCTAAAGGATCTGCAATTGCTGGAGCAATATTAACTGAATCTGGCGTTGATCCAGTAACATTAACCTCTACTTATGCAAGAGGAGCTCATCCCGGAGGTACAGCTGCAATTGGAGATGTGGTGGATATTGACCTGGAAACCAAAGTTAAAGGTCTTTATGTTGTAGATGCAAGCGTTTTTCCTAAAGCCCCCGGTGCTCCACCCGTTCTTACAATCCTTGCCCTTGCTAAAAGGCTTGGGAAACATATAATTAAGGAAAAAATCTCTTAAATCTTATCTATTCCTTAAATTAATCCAATTCATTCAATAATTAAAAAATATTAATAAAATTCGAGAATATCTTCACCCGAAATAAATGGTGATGATATTGTGATAGTGTTATATGAACCGCTATTAGAAAATTAGGGTATTAGAAGTGGTAAGTCAGCTGATGAAGTGGATCCTGGATTTAAAATAAGAGTTTAAGGGGCTCTTTTAAAGATTTCCCAATTTCTAAGTTTATATAGCATCGACTAATATATTATTATTATTCATGACTATTTTTATTTCAAACCATTTATGAAAACCTGAATCATTGAATAAGAACATGAATTAAACAATACAATCAAAATTTATAATTTAGGTCCTCATATCCATTATACGGTCCTGAAAGTCTAAATTTTTCCATTTAATTCCCAACATTTCGGCCTGTCTTAAAAGTGCATCCATTGCATTTTCATTTCCCTTAACCAGTATTATTTCTTCACCTGCTTCTCTGTATTCTGCAAAAGCAATAGTATTGTAAAAAATTTCCTTTTTAATTTCATTTGTTATGTTATCCAGCAGTACTCTTCCCACATTCAGGCTTGGGTCCCCTTCTTTTAGATATTTAATTTCTACAGAAACCTTTCTTTTCAGGCTAAATAGCCTGTTTAAAAACATCTGTTCCTCTTCATTGCTATCAACGTCTTTACTCCTTAAAAGGTGTATAAACATGTCTAACAACTCATGCAAACAGTTTTCATTCTCCATTTCACCGCCTCTTCAATCTCAATTTATTTTATGCTTCTTGATTTTTATTACTTAAAACTTTGAAACATCTGTTATAAAATTGATATAACCTTTATTTAAACATTTCATTTTATTTTAAAAATAGAGGATTTAGAGGCTTACGTTTGAAAATAGAAAGAAATAAATAATTTTGATTCAATACATTAGATTAAATAAATCATTATAGTAAAAATAAATAAAATATAAACTATGAATTTAAATTTTGAGCGATTATATTTTAAAAAATAATTTTAATTTTTAAAAATGTTCAAATTTAAAAAAAGGAAAGTAAATGCTATCTTTATTTAATACAGAATAATAATCTGTATTAAAATCATCAAATAACCTTTATAATATATTACAAAATATCTTCAGAATTTTATAGATCTTTAAAATCCTTAAAAAAGGATAAAAATAATTTAAAGATTAATCAAACTGGTAAAACATTTCGGTTATAGGCCTCATTGATCACTTCAGCAAGCCCCACTTAAATGGCGCTTGCTCCAGTAAATATTCCCTCATATCCTGCTATTATGGTTATGGCCCCGTTTCCAGTGATAATAGATAAGTAAATAAATCAGAAAAAAAATAAAACGGTGACTTTTGAGTTTTTTACCCAAAAACCATGTATCATGCCGTTTTATTTTTTTTGGGCGGTAAACGACCATGATCTTAAACTAACTCATCTTTTCCTCTTAACCCACATTGTTTTTTCTGCGAATTTCATTCAATTTGTTCTACAGGTGCCTTTGGCGGTCGAAGCAGGGTAGATGAGATGGCAATCCCTACCAGGGCTAACACCAGTACATAGGGGAATACTCCCAGGTATGAGCCGGTGGAAGTCTTTATAAATCCCGCGAGTTGAGGTCCGAAAATTCCCCCAGCACCATATGCAAGGAAGAGTACACCATAATTTCGGGGATAGTCACAGGTTCCATAGTAACATCCACAAGCAGTAGGTGCTATTGCCAGCCAACCTCCCAGACATCCCCAAAGTAGGGCGAAAGAGATGATATAGACTGGAACACTGGGTATCACAATGAGCAATAGCACCGCCAGACCAATCAGGATGAATGAAAGCACTGCTGTATTGCGTGGTGTCAGTTTGTCAGTGAGGGATCCAAATACTGGTCTCCCTAATCCGTTGAATACGGCAAAGACACCAACCAAGGTTGTGGCCAGTGCTGCTTCAATACCGACTTCAACCCCTGCTGGTTTTGAAATTCCAATGGCCGTAAGTCCAGCCAGACATCCGATGAAGTAGCATGCCCAAAGTGCGTAGAATGATCTGGTCCTGACCATCTCTTCACGATTAAGTTCACACTTAACAGCCTCTCCTGGTGCTGGTGATGCTGGTTTCCATCCGGCTGGCTTCCAATTTTTCCTGGGAAATTTAAGGGGTAATGCTAAGAGGACTGTTATGATTAAGAAAGCTACACCAAATATCCGGAAAGTATTCATGACGCCAGAAGATGAAATCAGATAGCCGGCTATGGTTGCGGTTAGTACTGCGGAGAATCCGAAACCAAGCAATGTCAGACCTACAGCAAGTCCCTGTCTGTCTGGGAACCAGCGGGCAGCTATAGTAATCGGTACTCCGTAGGCGATTCCCACTCCTGCTCCAGCTATAACACCGTAAAAGATATACAGCCACTGGACTGATCCTGCAAAGGATGAAAGAAACCATCCCAGACCGGTCAGTATACCTCCCACAATGACTATATTTCTTGGTCCATATTTCTCTATGTATTTTCCAGTTAAGGGCATTGTGATTGCAAAGAATGCCAGAAATACAGAGAAAGGTAGAAGAATCTCGTTAGCTGTGACTGCCTGACCAAGATCTGTAGTAAAATATGTTGTCAGGGGCCCTACAAAAACACTCCAGGAATATATGGTACCCAGACAGAGGTTGATAATCATTCCCACTATAACCAGAAACCATCTTCCTCTTTCAGCAACCATTCCCATGATCTTTTCATCAGTTAAGGCTGCTCCTTCACTTTCCATTTTTCTACCCCCATATATAGCGGTCTTTTTTTAGTATTTTCAATTTTATTCTTCGAGTGTTGATATATCTCCTACATCTTCTCCCCTTTCTCTTGCCCTTAATACTCTCCTCATTATTTTCCCACTTCTGGTTTTAGGAAGTGAATCAACCTGAGTAATCTGACCTAAAACAGCAACTGGCCCTAATTCATACCTTACATGCTTTTTAAGTTCTTCAATTAGTTTTGTATTAAGGTTGTAACCTTCTCGTAAAATCACAAATGCTTTAATAACTTCTCCTTTAATTGGATCGGATTTACCAATTACTGCAGCTTCTGCTACCGCAGGATGGCTTACAAATGCAGATTCAACTTCAGAAGTACCAATTCTGTGTCCTGCTATTTTCAAGACATCATCTGATCTTCCCTGTATCCAGAAATAGCCGTCTTCATCTTTTCTGGCTATATCTCCTGCTGCATATATACATCCTGGAATTTGCTTCCAGTAGGTATCAACATATCTATCCTCATCCTGATAAAGAGTTCTGAACATGGATGGCCAGGGTTTTTTAATAACTAAAAGCCCTCCTTTTCCCAGAGGCACTGGATTTCCTTTATCATCCACAACATCTGCATCTATTCCTGGCAATGCTCTTGTTGCTGAGCCGGGTTTAAGTGGAGTGACAGGTAATGGAGAAATCATATGAGAACCTGTTTCTGTTTGCCACCATGTATCCATTATAGGACATTGCTCGTTTCCAATATTTTTGTAAAACCACATCCATGCCTCAGGATTTATGGGTTCTCCAACTGTTCCAAGGATCCTAAGTGATGAAAGGTTGTATAAAACCGGATATTTTTTTCCAAACCTCATTAAATGCCTTATGGCTGTTGGTGCAGTGTATAATTTGGTTACTCCATATTTTTCCACTATTTTCCACCAGATTCCAGGATCTGGATAATCTGGAGCACCTTCATATAAAAGTGTTGTTGTACCCAGAAGTAATGGCCCATATATGACATAACTATGGCCAGTAATCCAACCAACGTCTCCAGTACACCACCAGAGGTCTCCATCATGAATATTGAATACATTTCTAAGGGTTGTTGCCACACCTACCATGTAACCTGCGGTTGTATGTAGAACTCCTTTAGGTTTACCTGTGCTTCCTGATGTGTATAATATGAATAGAGGGTCTTCAGCATCCATTTCTTCTGCATCACACTCTGCTGGTTCCCCTTCAATTAAGGTTTCATAGAAAATCTCTCTTCCACTTAAATCAGAGATCTCTATTGGAATTCCAGTGTGTTTAACTACAATTACTGTTTCAACTGTTGGGCACTGGAGCATTGCTTCATCAGCAATTTTTTTTAAATCTATTACTTTACCTCTTCTAAATGTTCCATCAGCTGTTATCAAAATTTTGGCTTCTGCATCGTTCATTCTTTCCACAAATGATCCCACACTTAATCCAGAATAAACTACGCTGTGTATTGCTCCTATTTTAGTACATGCAAGTAATGAAATAATCAGTTCAGGACACATTGGAAGATATGTAGATACCTTATCTCCTTTTTTAACACCTAAGTTTTTAAGAGCATTTGCAAACTTATTTACTTCCCTGTAAAGCTCGTAATAGGTTAATTTCTTCTCATGCCCTCTCTCGTTTACATATAGAATGGCTATCTGGTTTCTTTTATCAGTATCAATCCATCTATCTACTGCGTTGTATGCCAGGTTAATTTTTCCATTTGTGTACCATTTGTAAAATGGCGCATTGCTTTCATCAAGTATTTTATCAGGTTTTTTAAACCAGACAAACTGCTCGGCTTTTTCAGCCCAGTATTTTTCTATATCTTTTCCTTTTTCATATTCTGCTTCAAGATCCTTAATATGTGCTTTTCCAACAATAAATTCACTTGGTTTGAAAATCCTTTTTTCATTAAGCAGGACATCCGTGTCTCGTACCATTTTTCTCCCCGCCATAGTTTTTTTTAAGTCAATTGTGATAATTTCTAAGTTTTTTACTATATATATTTTACTATTATTAATCATTATAAATATTGATTAATCATTATAAATATTTCCATTAAGATAACTATTTTAGGACATTTGAAACCTTAATTAAGACCAATAATACAAAATAAGTAAGATAAATATTCCGATGCGCAAAAGTAGAGAAATAACTATTTTTTACGAAGTATTTTATCCATAGATGATTTAATTGGAGTTATATATGGTTTTAAAGCTTCTTTAGAACTTATTTTATCCTCACTTTCCTCTAAAACTTGTCTATTAGCTGTGCTCTGGTTTATAACAAAATCATGAAGCCAATCAGCTAATTCATAGTCAGGAAGATCATCAAAAAATACCCATGCATAGCCCTCATGTTCATTGCTTAAATTAAGCTTCCCATTTACTATTTTACCGGACATAATAATGTGAATTGCTCTTATTAACGGTAGATTTTGTTCGCAAACACCAATTACATGATCTAAAGCTATGTTTAACCTTGTTTCTTCAAAAACTTCCCTTATAAGGGCCTGATCAAATGATTCGCCCTGATCTACCTTACCTCCTGGAAGTTCCCATTTTCCAGGATTAGTCCTGGAATCTGTAGATCTTTTTATTATAAGGATTTTTCCGCTGTCATCAGTTAAAAGAACCCTAACTGCAAGACCAAATACGTATTCTATCATTTTCAATATCCTTTTGCCATATTTTTACATTAAATTTTTAATCACTTATAGCTATACATAAAATTAATATAAATATTCATAAGCTTTGAATACATTAAAAAAGAAATTTAAAAAAAATAAAAAATCTGGGATTATTAAACCAAAATTACATCATTGGTGGCATTCCACCAGGCATTCCGCCCATACCTTCCATATCTCCGCCGCCCATTCCTTTTGATGCGATCATGTCGTCTATACGTAAGAGCATTTCTGTAGCTTCTGCTGCAGATTGAATAGCCTGTTTTTTAACTCTTTGTGGCTCAACAACACCTGCATGGTACATGTCTACTACTCCACCATTTAAGACATTTAGTCCCATGTATATGGATTTTTCGTGGGCTGCTCTTAAATCAACAAGAGCATCGATACTGTCCATCCCAGCGTTTTCAGCAAGGGTCCTTGGAACAATTTCTAACGCTTCAGCAAATGCAGTTATAGCTAACTGTTCTCTACCACTTATAGTATCAGCATATTCTTTTAGTCCTTTGGAAACAGCTATTTCAGGAGCTCCTCCACCAGCAACAACCTTTTTATCCTCAACAGTAGCAGCTACAACGCCTATTGCATCTTCAACAGCTCTTTCTATTTCTTCTGCAACATGCTTAGTGCTTCCCCTGAGAATTATTGATACTGCTTTAGGGTCTTTACAGTCTTCTACAAAGGTTAATATTTCATCGAAAATTTTCTTTTCATATACAAGTCCTGCTTCACCTAAATCTTCTGGTCTTAAGTCATCTATGTTAGTGACTAAATTAGCACCGGTTGCTTTTTCTATCCTCTGCATATCAGATTTTTTGACCCTTTTAATTGCATAAATACCATTTCTGGTTAAATAATGCTGTGCAAGATCATCGATACCTTTCTGACAGAATAAAACATTTGCGCCAGATTCGACGATTCTATCCACCATATCTTTTATCATCTGTTCTTCATTTTCTAAAAACGCCTGCATTTGTGCTGGATCTGTTAAACTGATTTTTGCATCGGTTTCCAGATCTTTAACTTCAATTGGATATTTGATAAGGGCAATTTTTGCATCTTCTATCTGTTTGGGCATTCCAGGGTCAGTTCGGCTCTTATCAATAACTATACCATTAACAATTTGAGATTCAGCCACAGATTCTCCGCTGATCCTCTGGATGTTTATATTATCTTTTTCGACTTTACCATCTTCTTCAACCTGAACAACAGCATCCACAACAAGCTCTGCAAGTGGTTCTCTTGCCTTTTCAGAGCCTTTACCTGTCATTGCAGTCATAGCTACCTTAATTAAAGTATCACGATCATCAGCATCGAATGAAATCAATTCAAGTATTTCTCGGGCTTTAATTGCCGCCTGCCTGTAACCCATAGCTATAATTGTTGGATGAATATCCATATCAAGGAGTTCTTCTGCTTTTTTGAGTAATTCACCAGCTATAATGACTGCTGTTGTTGTACCGTCTCCAACTTCGTCTTCCTGGGTTTTTGCAACTTCAACAAGCATTTTAGCAGCCGGATGCTCAATATCCATCTCTCTTAGGATGGTTACACCGTCGTTTGTCACTACAATGTCCCCTAAACCATCTACAAGCATTTTATCCATACCCCTTGGGCCAAGGGTAGTTCTTATTGTTTCAGCAAGGACTTTTCCTGCCATTATATTCATTCTTTGAGCGTCTCTTCCTAATAATCTGTCAGTACCTTCTGGAAATATTAATATTGGTTGGTTTCCACCACCTAATTGTACCATATTCTCACCTCGTTATTGTATAATTGTATTTCAGAAATGCAATCAAAATGATATTTAACATTTCTTTTCAAATCTATTGTTTTGTAGTTTATCAGTGGGTTAGAGGTTCTATAAATAATTTTCGTATGATAAATTATAATAAATAGTGTTATAGAAATTAGAAGTATTTATAGGCTTTTATATTCTAAATTGCCGTGTTAATACAGTATTTCTTTCTAAATATGTCTTTATTTCTTAGTATTCTTTTATCTTTTTACTACTTTTCTTTTAAGCAAGTGTAAGATCTATAGATTTCATCTCATCTAGTTTTGGCAATTAACCACCTCCCTTGTTGTTAGTACTAAATACATTAAAAGTACTATTTTATTTAATAGTATTAGAAAAAAGTGGTATTTAAACCTTTATTTATTGATTTTAGTCTGTTAGCACGCCATTTAAGAAAAAAAAATTGGTTTAATGTTTATATTCTGTTTCGCTTTAGAAAAACTCTTTAATCTCCTCATCAGTAAAGTGTTGTCTACCTCTTACCCTTAAACTGCCATGAGGCAAGACTTTAGATTGAGAAATATTACTTCCAAAAAAGTTTTAATCATCCAGTTCATATTCAAATTCAAAAAATGATTCTCCTTTAATTTCATCGCCTAAAAGATGCTCCATTTCATGAGAAACTCCATAAGCATTAGCTCCTGTAAATACAAACGGACCTTTAACCTTTTTTAAGGAGATTTTCTTAGTCATGGGATTTAGTGATGCTTTTAAAATAAATTCTGCATCAACTTTTACCTGGTATGGCCTCTTAACAATTTCTCTTTCTTTTTTATTTCCGCATTTTTCCAGCCTGTATACTGTTCCTTCCTGATCCTTCATAATAGGGTTATTAAATAAAAAAATGTTTTCTAAAGTATAACCAACCGCTTTTTCCTCATCATAACTGGTTATTTTTTCTTTTATTGCCATTACATTTGTGGAATTAAATTTTAGACTCCAATCTCCACCAAATTTTATTGAAAAAATCAGGGGTAAAAAAATATCATAAGGTATACTTAATCTTTCAATTATCTCTTTTTCTTTTAAACTAAATGATAACTGTTTTTTAAAATCTTCTATTTCCTTAATTTTTACACCTTCCATACATTTTCCGTTTTATTTAATTATTTAAATAATAAAACTTATAAAAAATCATGTTGATTATAGGTATATACTAAAATAAATCTTAAGTTATGTATATAAAAATTCAGTTAAATCTATTTTAGCTAATTTATGTAGAGGAAGCAATTATGCCAGTTATAACCTTTGACTATGAAGATCTCTATAAATTATTAGGTATTAAAATACCGCAAGAAGAGCTAATAAAGCTTCTTCCAATGATTGGAAGCGATATCGATGATTATGATGACAAAGAAATTAAAGTTGAATTTTTTCCAAACAGACCTGACTATTTAAGCGTAGAAGGCGTGGCCAGAACTTTAAAGGGATTCCTTGATATAGAAAAAGGACTCCCTGAATACGAATTAGAAGAATCTAGAATTAACGTAGAAATTGATAGTGAATTAAAAGATATAAGGCCTTTCATAGCATTTGGAATAATTGAAAATGTTGATTTAAGTGGTAATAAACTTAAACAGGTTATGGAATTCCAGGAAGACCTTCACTGGGTTATAGGAAGAGATAGGAAGAAGGTAGCTATTGGAATACATAATTTAGATGTTATTGAACCTCCATTCTATTATAAGGCAGCTGATCCAGATAAAGAATCGTTTATAGCCCTTGAATCAGTTGAGGAAATGAGTTTAAGAGAAATTCTCCAAACACATCCCAAGGGAAAGAAATATGCTCATTTAATTGATAAATTCGATAAGTATCCCCTTATTGTTGATTCTAATGGCGATGTACTTTCAATGCCCCCTATAATCAATGGTGAACTTACTAAACTTACAGAGGATACAAAAAGTATTCTCGTTGATGTAACTGGTACTGATGAAAAAGCGGTAAACAATACGCTTAATATCATTATGACTTCATTTGCTGAAGCTGGAGGTAAATTAAAATCATTAAATGTAGTTTATGATGATAAAGAAGTTCAAACTCCCAATTTAATGACTAAAACAAAAGATGTCAGTGTTAAAAATGCAGAAAAAATTATTGGAATAGATTTAACCCCATCTGATGTTGCTAATTACCTTGCAAATGTTAGGATAGGCTCTCAAATAGAAAGTGAAGATACTGTCCAGGCAATAATTCCAGCATACAGAGTTGACATCTTACATGAAGTCGACATTATTGAAAATATTGCCATAGGACACTGTTTTAATAAATTAGAGCCAGAATTACCCCAAATAGCCACAATAGCAAATGAAAACAGATCAGAAGTCCTTGATAACATTTTAAGAGAAATAATGATTGGAATGGGCTTTTTAGAAACCATGAGTCTTATGCTTACCAATGAAGATCAGCATTATAAAAATATGAGACTGGAAGAGGATGAAAGAGTTACTGTGGCCCAACCAATTTCAGTTGATAGAACCATGCTCAGAAAAAATTTAATTCATGGTTTAATGGAATTTTTAGAAGATAACAAACATGAAGAATTGCCACAAAAGATTTTTGAAGTGGGAAATGTTGTATTCCTGGATGAAACCTGCGAAACATGTACCCGTGATATTAAAAAGCTAGCAGGAGCAGTAACCTATTCCAGCGCCAATTTTACAGAGATAAAATCGATTGTTGATGCTTTATTTGTTAATCTTGGCTTTAAAATGGGCATAGAATCATATAATCATCCTTCATTTATAAAGGGGAGATGTGCAAAAGTTACTGGTTCAGGTAACTGGAGATTTAATGATCTAAATATTAGTGGATATTTTGGAGAATTAAATCCAGAAGTTATAACTAATTTCAACCTGGAATACCCTGTAATTGCCTTTGAAGTAGAATTTAATTAAATTCTATTCTTGTTTATTTTCCAATAATGGTAACTGCAAAGCTGCGGGTTCTTGGGCCGTCCAGTTCAACAAAGAATACGCTCTGCCATGTTCCTAAATCTAAAGAACCTTTATTTATGGGAATTGTTTCGCTACTACCTGTAAAAAATGCCCTTATATGTGAATCTGCATTGTTATCAATTAAATCATGACCGTAATTGTTATTTTCAGGAATTAAAGTTTGAAGAGTATTTTCAAAATCTTTTTTTAATCTGGATTCATTTTCATTTATGACAATTCCTGCAGTGGAATGTCTTGCAAATACATTAACAATGCCTTCATTAAGTTGATACTTCTTTAGAATATCATTAACATCATTAGTCACATCTATTATTTCCATTCTTTTACTTGATTTTTTGGTGAATTCATCTTTTATTATATCCATAGTCACACCCTTTGGTTTATAGAATTAGTTTATCTTGATTTTAAATATAGTAATATTTATTATGAGATTACATAATATTATTACATAAAGGAGTGATTAGTATGGCAGAAAAAGGTTCTGATAAGTTTCCTAAAATAGAAATGGTACCTTTACCTGAAAATTTAAATGTTCCTCAGGATATACCAGCATCTAAAATACGTATTCCTGAAACATACCAGAAAGGAAGCATTCAATACGAAAATAATGATGAAAAGCCAGTAAATGAAAATGAAGCTACACACATAAGACTTACAGCCAAAGATAAAAGATCTGAAATAGTTGTGGGCCCAGTAATCCCCAGGGGGATGATTAAACTTTTAGTTTATTTTGATGAAAATAAGAGGCCAACACCCAAAAACAAAGCTGTATTTAGCCGTGAATTGATCCTTAACGAAGACTATAATCGTATAAGCCCATGGAAAACTAAAAACGACTAAAAATATTGTTTTTTTTAATTGCACTGATAAAATGCATGAAAAACCAATGGTTGAAAAAGCACTTATTGCTCCTTCAACCTACAAATTACAGATAGAGACAATAAATCACTTTGCAGCAGGGGATATTAAAAAGAATAAACTAATTATGGATAATATTCCAGACACTCCCTTGAGCAACCAGGTGCTTCTTGCAGCAAAACAAGGAACTCCCCTAGTTACATTTGGTAAAAAACAAAATCCAGGAATTCTTGTTTTGGCTGGCGTACATGGTAATGAATTACCACCACAAATAGCAGCAGTAAAACTCATAAACAAGTTAGCTGCAGTTAAAACAAACATTACTATTCATATTATTCCATTTGCAATACCCCTTTCAACAGAATACGGCCTCAGATCCTGGAAAGGTCAGGATCCAAATAGAACAGCAGATATCTTTGGTACACCTACAAATAACATTTTAAGTACTGCAAAAAAAAATAATATTAAATATCTGGGAGATTTTCATTCAACAAGACCTGGAGGATACCCTGGAAGGTTAAGCGTGCTTTGTTCTGAAACGCCATGTATGTTAAGCTTCCAGATGGCTGATTTTATAGAAAAAGAAACTAAATCCACTATTTTATCCTTTACAAAGGCAGGTTCAATATACCCTGGGGCTCTGGAGGATGTTTTTAATATAGCCGAAATTCCTGCAGTAACTGGTGAAGCAATGTCACCACATGGAACCATCATGCCCGGAAGTATAGAAGCTTCTCTTGAACAGATGGAAGCATTTTTAAAGTTTCATAGGGCATATAAAGTATCTCTTCAAATTACATGAATAATTAAAGGATTGAAAACATATTTTAATCAATTAACCAGGTTATGAATAGAAACTACTTCTTATAAACTTGTATATAATCTGGAATGGTTCGTATTCTGCATTCATATATACGTATCTTGGAAATTGCATATTTTCTTTGCTGGTGTGTTTTTCTGAGGTTATTGCAAGAAGATGTTCTATATCTCCACTATTTAATTTCTTTCCATCTACATTTACTGAATCAGGCACTGTTTTATTTGATTTCATAAATTCATAGGTTTTTATCCCAAATTCCCTGTATTCATCTCTTGTTATAACTCCAAAATAGGTACTTTCTTTAATTTCTGTGTTTTCATATTTATCCGATGTATTTCTTACAGGTAAACCTCCAACATATTGAGAAGCGAGATATAGCCACATTGATGTACCCATTTTTGGCTCTGTATTGTTCAATATTTTTTGAGAGGCATCTGCGATAAATTTAGGGTTTATATCGTGTATTGCTATTGATACAGGATTATAATTAGAATTAACCTGAGTTTTATTAGAAGAATATGCTGTATCAATAAGTTCAGCAGCAATTTTATTGATTTCTTCTTCATCAGAGTTTGTCCCAACATCTGGCTGGATCATTTTAATCCCTGCATCATTTAAAAAAGAAGATGGGGAATACAATCCTGCAAAGTATGCATTGGAATAGTTATCATCCCATGCCCTTGATAAAAAACTTGTATTTTCTAAATTAAGCCTCCCATAGTTAATATACACAATTCCATCCAATTTTTGAGCATCTTTTTTAAGATAACCTTTTTTAATTCCAATTATAAGATCGGTCATAGATCCGGGATCTGCTGCGGCTATATATGCTGCAATTCCGCCTGGAGCGTTCTGGACTGTTCGAGGAGCTTCACCTGGTTTTGGTGATTCATTATCTATCTGTACATTGGCTGAACCTGATATTGCCTCTTTAATCTTTTCAAGTAGCTTTTTATCTGCATTTTCTGAAATCAGATTATCGCAGGCAATATAAATTACAGGAAGATCGTTATTTGTATATCTATTCATAACTATGCTGGTTATGATGTCATTTGAGGACCAGAGAGTAGTTTTATCATTCAGGGCGACTTTTTCACCTATTTCAAAATTTGCACCTTTCCAGATGGTCATCGCTACGGGCATTAGACTTTCAGGTGCTTTTATTTCCTGATTATTACCATTAATAGCCTTTAAAGTATTTTTATCGTTCCCCTTCCAGTACCTTTGAGCATTAGGATATTTTTTGAGCACAGAATCTGGAATCGAAGAAGGAGATGCACAAACTATTATTTTTTCAGGTTTTAACCTTTCCATTTCTTTATTAACTGCATCAGAGACTTGATTACCTGCTACCAATAGAGGAGCATTATTATTTATTGCAATCAAAGCTGCCGATACATCTTTGCCTGTTCCTAATACTACTGTATTGCTATTTGTCCAGAATTTAGAGAGGGCTAATGAATCTGCAGGAACCTTCTGGCCATTTAATGATATATCTCCAACTACAATAACTTCTTTGCCATTTAAATAATTTTTTACAGCCTGATCTGGATTTTTATCGCTGAAAATAAGTTGATTATTAGTATATGAAGCTGCTGGTGCTGTTATTATCCCATCTGAAGGTTCACTTACAACTAATTTGGCTGATATAGGATTAAGAAGAATTAGAATAATTATAAATAATAAAAGGGCCCTTTGCATGAAAAACACCTGAAGATTTAAAATTGAGACTCTATTTCACTTTCTTCCATGATTCTCTCGCAGTAATAGCATCTTAAAAATACTGGTTCCTTTTCTATTACATAAAACTTGGTAATCATTGGCTCATTAGTGTTTGTTATACAATTTGGGTTAGGACATTTAAGAACGCCGCATATTTTATCCAGAAGACGCACCTTACCCTTTTCTACAATTTCATAGTTCCTGATTATATTTATTGTAGCATTTGGAGCTATTAACGCTATTTTATCAACTTCTTTAGGGGCTAATTCACGACCTTCAATTTTTACTATGTCTTTACTTTCCATTTCAGGAGATTGAACATTCATGGCAATGGTTACAGTGTTTTTTTCATTTGGTAGCCCCAGGATTTTTAGAACACTTAAAGATTTATTTGCAGTTATATGATCTATCACCGTTCCATTCCTTATTGGTTTTACTTTAAGTTCTTTTGGCGGTTTCATACTGTACCCTATTATTTTTAATTATTAATTCTGATTTGGTAAAAATAGTATTTCAATTTTTTTATTATACTATAATTCCTGTGCCAGTGCAGGAATTACCCCTTTCCCAAAATCTTCAATAAATCTTCTTTGATTTTTATTTACATTATGGATATAAATATATTCAAATCCATGTTTAATGTCTTTTTCCAGCCATTTAATATGATCCTCTATTTCAGAAGAGATTCTCACTTTTTTAAATATGTCCTGAGGTTCCACATTCTCTGAAGCATCATCGAATTGTTCTGGTAGTCTCAATTCTGTCTGGACAGTGTTTTTAAACATATTAGTTTTCCATTGCTCCCATGCACCTTTTAATGCATCTTCATGGTTATCATCGTAAGAAATCTGTACTTTAAGATACACTGGATTTCCCTTTCCACCACCACGATGGTAGGATTTTATGACTTCTTTAAGCTCTTTTTGTGGCTTTGAAGTGGTAATAAGCCCATCTACCCAGCTTCCCATCCATTCAGCTGTTTCAGCCGATATTGCTGCACCTATTAAAAGGGGTGGTTTTTTGGGAATTGTATAGAGCATGGCATCTTCAATCTTTACATGTCCATTGAATGTAACTTTCTCACCTTTCCATAGTCTTCTAATTATTTCTGCTGATTGTTTTAATCTTTCATTTCTTTCTGCTTTAGGAGGCCACTTATCTCCAGTAATTCCTTCATTTAATAACTGTCCGCTTCCAATTGCAATCCAGAATCTATTTTCATACATTTCAGCCAGTGTGGCTGTGGCCTGGGCAATTATTGCAGGATGATATCGTTGCCCAGGAGCATTAACAACCCCAAAAGGTAAAGAAGTGGACTGTAAAGCCGATCCAAGCCATGACCATGCAAAACCACTTTCACCTTGATTTTTTCCCCATGGATGAAAATGATCAGAACACATTGCAGCTTCAAATCCTTTTTTCTCTGCTAGTTGAACTAAATTTAATAATTTACTCGGTTTAAATTGCTCATGAGATGCATGGAATCCAATTTTCATATTATTTCCTTACTTCGGATTCTGAAGCTTTCCACAGTCTTTGAAGGTCTTTAGGAAGGTTACCTTTTACCTGATTAATTTCTCCTCCTCCACCTAATTTTTTATCCAGTATGTGAAATACAGCTCTTGTAGCTTCTTCTGATTCAATTGGCCTTCTAGATGTTTTCTCCTGAACTTTTTGGAAGAATTCCTCCCTATTTTTTATTTTTTCTGGTTTACCAGTTGGCTTATATCCATCATAATACATACCTTTCATTACCATAGGAAGCCCATCAGCTAGCTCAACAGCTTCAACAACAGGCAATCTATCTCTTAAAGTTTGTAAAACTGCTCTGGATGCAATATAAACCATGTTTTCATCTTCCCATCCAAGTTCACCCTGTATCTCATGTAACCATTCTTTTGTTTTATGTGTTGATTTCTCTATTGAACTAAATCCAGCTCTTGACATATTAATATCACCTCATACTTTTTTGATATCATTAATTATTAAATTCTATAATAATAAATTATTCTATATTATTAATACTCTGGTGTAATATAATATATAGTTTAAAATCAATCTTTAAAAAAAGCAATTTAATGATTTAAACTAAATGGTGTTTCAATGGATTTAGATGAAAAAAATGAAATTTACGACATTTTTATTTTAATCTGTCCTAACTGTGGTGTTGGAAATCCTGAAGGTACTGAATACTGTATTTTCTGTGATAAAAATCTTAAAGAAACTATCTTATTTCTTGAAGATGATTCCTTTGATTTAGAAATAACTGAAGAATTTCTGGTTGAGTACCGAAAAAAATTCTGGGGAGCCGAGAGAACAGGAAAAGTGAATAAATATAAATTAACTGAAATTGAAAACATTCATATTGGATCTCCTGTTTCCAGATTTATTTTCGAGTATAAAGGTAAAAGAGTAGTATTTCCTCTTAAAGAAGAAAATTTAGAGAAAATTAAGGAATATTTTCTGGATAATGTTTAATTTAAAATAAAAATTTGATTTTATCATTGATTTTTAGATTTTCTGTCAAGAAGAAGTTTAATATCAAAAATCATAGCCCATGCTTCTTCTCTCTGGTAAGAAAGCTCTATAGGGGCTATTTCAATGAATTTTTCCAGAGATTTTATAGCTCCTTCATATTCTCCAGTAAAACGAAGTGTAGAACCTTTACCAGCTAACGCTTTTGCATTGTCAGGATCTAATTCAAGTGCTTTATTAAAACATTGGAGAGCTTCTGGATATTTGGAAAGACTGAATAAAGCTGTACCCTTATTATTCCACGTATTACTGTCATCAGGATTGAGTTCTATTGCTCGATCAAAGCAGTTTATAGCTTCATCAAAACGCTTAAGGGCAGCCATAGAAACACCCATATTAGACCATGCCTGTGTATTATCCGGTTGAAATTCTAATGCTATTTCAAAACTTTCAATTGCTTCATCATGTCTTCCAGCACCAGCAAGGGCAACTCCTCTGTTATCCCAAATTTTAGTATTCTCTGGATCTAATTCTAAAGCATTTTCATAACATATTACTGCTGGAGCATATTGTTTTTGATTTAAATAAAAATTTCCTTCACTTACCCATTGTTTAACATCTTTTAAATCGCTAATCTCATTATCGTTTCTTTCTTTCATTGATTATTTTTTTAGTTCTCAAATAACTTAATCTTTTCATTAAAATAAAAAAAATTCTTACATCCTATCTCTCATGGAATAAAAGGATAATTTTTGTAAGTAATTTAGAAACGATTAAAAATAACTTCCAAATATTTAAAATTTGAACTTAAAATAAAAAAGAAAATAGATGTTTAAAACATCTAGTCTGTTGCAACGAATTTTTCAATGAATTTCGCATATGCTGGTCTTGTTATAAATATTCCAACCAGTACACCAATAATGGTGGTAAATGCAAAACCTGAAAGAATTCCAATTCCAGTATAACCTCTTGAAAATCCTACATAAGCTAACGGAAGCATTGCAGCAATTAAGGTTGCAGCAGAAGCGTACACAATAAAGAATGCTCCCTTCATTCTAACCTTAAAACCTGCTTTCCTTCGGCTTTTTTTCTTCTTATCTCCTTTAAGGATTTCGTCGGTTATAATAATCTGATCGTCTACACCCGTTCCTATTGCGGCAATTATACCAGCTATAGCAGCAAGATCTATATTCTGGTTTATTACTGCAGCAATTCCCAGAATCATTATAAGCTCTGCCAGACTGGTAAATATTATCGGCAGTACCAGTATTGGATTTTTATATTTAAGGAACACTATGAGTGAAACCACGATTAAAGCCAGAATTCCCGCAATAAGAGCTCCAGTTTTAAACTGATCTCCAAGTTCAGCAGATACACTGCTTATTCCTACGATCTCAACTGATACAGGTAAAGCACCTGATTGTAGTACTGCCTGAATATTCTTAGCTTCTGTTTCTGCATCTTCCCGGGTGGCTTCACTTCCAGTAACTACCACGTCTGTAGAAGGCACTCCATTAGCCAGGCCTTCTCCTAATTCCGGAGACGAAACAAGTTTATCGTCGAGATACATATCAACTGGAACTCCTGCCTTACCTTGGGCTACCTGTGCGAATTTTTCAGCCCCTGATACTGAAACTGTAAATGGAACTTCCCATTCAGTTCCTGTAATCTGGTATGGTTTTACTGATACGATATCGGCACCTGTAAGTGCAGTTTGATTTTGAATTTTTACTTCAAATTTACCAGGCGTTCCCACAATATTTTCAACCTCATCGGGTTTCACTCCGGCTATTTCAACAATCACGTCCTGATCTCCGCTTGACCTTACCTTTATGTCTTTAACACCAAATGTGTTAAGACGTTTGTCAAGAACAGATGTAACTACATTCATAGTGTCTGCATCAACGGGTTTTTCTAAATGTATCTGTATAATTGACCCGCCTCTTAAATCCAGTCCCTGATCAATACCTAAAAAGGATATAGCGGCTAAACTTCCTATAATAAAGACAATCAGCAGAATTATGCGATAATCTTTTAAAAATTCAGTTATTTTGTTCATCTGCGACCACGCTCCAGGTACCATCTGAGTATTCCAAGATTCAGGAACCATGTTGCCAGAATATCAGCAACAAGTCCAATGATTAAGACTGCAGCAATGTCTGCAAGAGTCTGTGCAGAAGGTATGAAAAATACCGTAACTATATATAAAGCCGCCATTGCTCCGATTGCTGTACCAGACATTGTAAGACCTGTTTTCATTGCATCAATAGCCCTATTAGTCACAGTTCCTTCTTTGCGTTTTAGTACACGTGTAGTAAGCAAAATATCAGTATCTACACTGTAACCAATAAGAAGGAGAAGTGCCCCTACAGATGCCATTGAAATAGGAATTCCAAATAAAGACATCCCTCCTAATGCTATTAATATATTGGATAATGCAGCCATAATTACTGCCAGCGAAGGCACTAAATTTCTGAATATAATAAATACGGTTATGGACATGAACAGGAACGCTATTGCAAGTGCCCAATATATTTGTGTTAATGCCGCTGCGCTTAATACTGGCCCTACAGTTCTAAAACTCTGTAGAGTGGCCGTTCCGTTAATAACGCCTGAAAATTGAATAACATCTACCGATTCACCCATTTCAACGGTTGCTTTGCTTGCATCAATTGATTTTATATCTACTTCATTGATACCAAGGCCGTTACTGATTAAGGCATCCAACTGGGCTTGATCTATAGGCTTTTGTAGCTGCAAATCAGCTATTGTACCTCCTTTTAGATCTATACCTTGATTTAAACCATTAAAAGCCAATAGAGCTACGGCAATTATCGTAATGATAATTGGAATTGCCATTAATGGCTTATATGATTCCATAAACTTTTCTAATTCCATTAAAACACCTTTTTTCCTGAATGTTTATTGATAAAGTAATAAATTAAATGCTTTAAATTCCATATATTTTTAAATCCATATCTTCAACTATAGTTTTTACTTCCTCTCTTATCTGATACAATTTTTTACCTGAGGTTTTAACCAGAAACGAGTTGATAATTCTACCTCCTCTCGCTTCGATCTTTTCTTCCATTCTTTTAATAGTACTGCTGCCTCCAGATCCACCTAAGGTTGCAAATAATATAACGTCCTTTCCCTGAAGATCATATCTATCAATTGCAGTAATTATTGCAGGCGAGGGTTTTCCAGCCCAAACTGGAGTTCCTATGTAAACTAAACTATATTTGCTAATATCAAGATTATCAGGTTTAATCCTTGTCTTTATTTCCCTTAATGCGTCTGTAGATGCCATTATATAACTTCTAATTCCCGATCTATTTTTTAAATCTTCTATTTCAGTTATATCTGCTGAAATTTCTTCAGCAAGTGCTTTAGAAGCTGCAGCTGTTTTTCTTGTTCTTGAATAATACAGTATAATGGATTTCATTCTAATACAATCCTTCAATACTAAATTTAATCTAATATATCAATAAATTTATTTTATATGCTGGCCTGAAAAAATATTGTTAATATAATATAAATAATTAATGTTTTTATAAGAATTGTTTATAATCCCTGATTAACAATATATTCAGATTTCATTGATCTATTGAACTTCTGGATAAACATACTTATGTTATGGATGAAGTCCTATTATATCCAGAGACTCTTTTTCATCAAACCCAAACATAATATTCATGTTCTGTATTGCCTGTCCTGATGCACCCTTAACCAGATTATCGATGGCAGATATTATCACAAGCCGACCATTGCGGTCTATCTGGAAACAACCGATATCGCAGTAATTGGATCCTCTAACAGCGCTCAACCTTGGAATTTCATCCAGATCAAGAACACGAACAAATGGTTCCTTCTCATAAAAAACATCATAAATCTCTTTAATATAATCAGAACTTACATCTTCCTTAACGAATGTGTGTACAGTTGTCAGAATACCTCTTATAACAGGAACAAGATGGGGGGTAAAGGAAACTTTGACATCACCAAACTTTTGAACCTCCTGCTGGATTTCTGGCATGTGTCTGTGACTTGTAACTGCATATGGAACTACATTATCTCCTAAATTTGGGTAGTGAGTTGCTTCAGTAGGTTTAATTCCAGCACCGCTAACACCAGTTTTAGAATCCACTATCAATGTATCTGCAAGATTTTCTTTTACGAGAGGTATTGATGCTAATATACTGCCTGTTGGGAAACATCCAGGATTAGCTACAAGATTAGCTTTTTTTATTTCCTCTTTATAAACCTCTGGAAGTCCATAAACAGATTCAAGAGGTGCAGTATGTTTTAAATTGTACCATTTTTCATATTCATTGATATCATCGAATCTATAATCTCCACTTAAATCAATGACCTTTATACCTCTTTCAATTAACTTTGGAACAATATTCATAGACGCTCCATGAGGTGTAGCAGTAAATACCAGATCTGCATCAATATTTTCTATAGAAATATCATCAAACTTAATTTCCATGCCTCTTAGATGAGGATGAACCCTGGATACACTAACTCCAGCATATTGTCTGGATGTTACTGCAGTGATATTCACTTTTTCATGATTCTTTAATAATCTAAGGAGTTCTCCTCCTGTATACCCGCTGCCTCCAATAATTCCTGCATCTATCATATTTTCACCTTATTTTAATTGGTTTGATGTTTATAATAAAAATTGTGATTATAACAATTTATTTTAAATAAAATTAAAATTTATTATTTTTAAAGATTTAAGAGGTTATCATTGTTCCAATACCTTTTTTAGTAAATATTTCAAGGAGTAATGAATGTTTAACCCTTCCATCAATGATATGTGCAGACGAAACTCCTCCTTCAATGGCATCGATACATGTTAACGTTTTAGGAAGCATTCCTTCTTTTATGGTTCCATCTTTTATTAGCTCTCTAATTTCATCTACGTTTATTTTTCTGATTAACGAATTAGCATCACTGGGATCTGCAAGAATTCCTGGAACATCTGTTAGAATGATCAGCTTTTCAGCGTCAATTTTTGAAGCCATATTTCCTGCAACTGTGTCAGCATTTAAATTTAGTGATTCTCCCTCTTCATCTATACCTATAGGTGAAATAATAGGAATATAATTCCTCTCAGTGAGTACGTTTAACAGGGCAGGATTTATTGATTTTATTTCACCAACATGTCCCAGGTCTACAAATCTTTCTTCACCAGTGCTTTCATTAAAAACGCGGTGCGGAGCTTTTTTCTTAGCCTCTATGAGTTTGCTATCTTTTCCAGATAATCCTACACCTTTTCCACCGTGCAGACATATTTTTGATACTATTTCTGTGTTTATTTTGCCAACAAGCACCATTTTTACTATGTCCATTGTTTCTTTATCTGTTATTCTTAGTCCTTCGATAAATTCAGGTTCTTTGCCTATTTTGGCCATTGATCTTGAGATTTCAGGCCCTCCACCATGCACTACAATTGGTTCCATACCCACGTACTTTAAAAGTACAGTATCTCGTGCCGTTGATTCCATAGCTCTCTCATCAATCATGGCATGTCCACCATATTTGATGAGAATCTTTTTTTGATGAAATTTCTTAATATAAGGCAGTGCTTCTATTAAAATATTAACAGTTTCCATTATATCGCCATTATAAAATCTTGTTGTAATTTAATATCAATTCAATTAATATGTTTTATGTAGTTCCTATTTTTATATTTAAAAATAAAATTTATGTAGAATATTCAGAGTTAATTTTCACATAATCATAGCTTAAATCACAGCCATATGCAGTTGCAGAGTATTTTCCAATGTTTAAATCCACAATTATTTTTATTTCATTATTTTCCATAATTTTTTCTGCTTTCTGTAGTTCTTTTGAACCTTCTGGAGCCATTATTGAACCTTTTTTAACAATCTCAACTGTGCCGCTATCAGATTTAAAGCTCATATCAACCATACTTTCATCCATTTCAGCTCCAGAATACCCAACCGCTGCAACGATTCGCCCCCAATTAGGATCTGCACCGAATAAAGCTGTTTTTACGAGTGTTGAACTTGTTATGGCTCTTGCAGCATCTTTTGCGTCTTCATAGCTGGCTGCCCCTTTTACAGTGATTTCCATATATTTAGTTGCACCTTCTCCGTCCTTCACCATCATTTTTGCAAGTTCAATACATACAAAATCAAGCGCTTCCTGGAAATTTTCATCTATCTGGCCTAAACCTTCTCCTGCCATCAGTAAAACTGTGTCATTGGTACTTTCATCACCATCTACAACAACCATGTTAAATGATTTATCCACTGCTTTTTTTAAAGCATTTTGCAGTTCTTCTGGAGATGCTTTAGCATCAGTGGCAATGAAACATAACATCGTGCCCATGTTTGGAGCTATCATCCCTGAACCTTTGTTTATACCGCCAATTTTTATTACTGTACCGTCCATAAGTTCTGTTTGAACTGAAATTTCTTTAAAAAATGTATCTGTGGTCATTATTGCTTTTGCAGCGGCTTTAGATGCCTCTGGCGAATTTTCAAGCTTTTCAATGGACTGACCTATTAAATCATTTATTATATCCATGGGCATTTTTCTTCCGATTATACCAGTAGATGCAACAGCTACATCACTTGAATTAATTTTAAGGATTTCTGCAACTTTTTTCGCCATTTCACAGGCATTCTCCATGCCCCCCTGGCCAGTAAAACAGTTTGCATTTCCGCTGTTAGCTACAATGGCTGATATTTTACCATCACTAACGACCTTTTCTGTTAAAACAACCGGTGCAGCACGTATTTTATTTGAAGTAAACACTGCTGCTGCTGTACTTCCTTTATTTAATATAACAGCAACTCCATATTTTCCTTTACGAGTACCTGAAGCCATTACAGTATTGACGGCACAAATACCGCCTTCTATAATTTCCATTAACCTATCTCCTGAGTAATTTAGAATAAATAATGATTTTAAGAAATCTTAAGGGGTCCCATTACCTGTAGAATTTGTATTTCCTGTTTGCGGCGGTTGACCATTCTGATTATTGTTATCTTCCACGTATAATTCTTCATTGGTTGTCACTGGACTGCTGGTCTGTTGATTCTGTGTATGAGTATTTACATTTTTAGTGTTTGGGATTTGGGGCATATCTTGACTGGTATTACTAATTTGAGTATTTAAAGTATCGTTTTGATTAATACCCATCACTATACCTGCTCCTGAACCACATCCAAACGCAATCAATGATATGATTAATGCTATTAAAGCTTTTGCTTCTGTTTCTGGTTTCATAGTACCACTCTATTTAGCTTTAAATCTGATAATTATAGATATATTATATTTAAGGTTTTTAAATCTTTTCCATGTGAGTACATGGAATTATGTCAAATTATGTTGCAACTGCATATAGAAGGGCCAGAAATATTGCTAATATTCCAAATTCCCAGTACCCAACACTCCATCCAACAAATGAAACTATGAACACAAATATGAATATCAAAAGTACCTTAGATTTTTTATACATGAAAAATTCCATGATTGCCCTTGCAAATTCAGAGGGAATAAAATAGGCGTAAGTTCCATCGGCGATATCAAAGACCATGACAGGACTGTTATTCCATATCTTAATATTATCTGCCATTTGAGCTCTTTCTCCTGATTCTCTTCTGCTTTTTCCTATACCTGCCCTTAGCATTGCACCGTTATTTAAGGCATGCCATGCTGAGTCTATCCCCGCACGCAGTGCTGCATCTTTTGTTGGGAGATTGGCAATTAAATCATCACCACCTTCACGATAACCTTCTATTTTTCCATCACATTCCTTTTCAATGAAATTTTTAATTTCGGTCATTATTTCAACCAGTTTATCACGGCCGTTTTCCTCTATAAATCCGGTTGAATCAATGATATCAATGAATAAATAATTATCATACACTGCTGGTGTTCCTTTCAATTTTTCAATTTTATCTGAAAAAACAATGGCAAATTCTCCACCGAGCTTGGTGAATCCAACTCCAGAGGTTTCACCTATCTGTTTATTTAAATTTATAGCCCTTTCAATTGCTGCAGCACCGGTCATTCCAACGGCGGCTCTTACTGAGATATCTTTATCCATCCCAAGCCCTATAATTTCTATTCCAACCCTTATAGCGTCATTCTTGGAAAGCATTCTTGCAACAATTTCAGTATTGCTCTCTTCTACAATTATACCCTTTTCTTTTTTAATAAAACTAACAAACTGTTTAATTATAGGATCCCTTCTGATAACTTCAATATACAGATACCTGTCACTGCCCATTATTATATTGCTTAAAAGGGCATATTCGTCAACTCTATCTTCAGCAGGAGCTAATTCAATGAACTTTCTGCCCTTAGGTATGTTTTCAGTTCCAATTTCCTTTATAAGATTTTGAAAAATGTTTTGAGTATTTATATGGGCACGATCCAGTTCAAGAAGCATGGTATGAGTGTAATTAATCATGTCCACGTAATCTCGTTCTTTTTCATTTGTCGGGTAATATTTAGTACCGACACTCAAGACCTTAGATTTGATAAAAAATCCAAAAAGACCTCTCATTAGATAATCCATGACCATTTAGGTTATTCCTCCTACAATAAGGTGATTGTTTAATTTTCTACTTTTTCTAAGATTATTTCGAACTGCCCTGGTTTCTCCAGAAGCATGCTCGGTTTAACTGATACAATAGGGAATTTCCATGTTCCAATCCTTGCAGCCACTGTACTTGCTATGTTTCTTGAATTTTTCTTTACAAAGGCATAATCATGATCATTAATGGTTATATTTACATTATACTTTGATTCTTCTTTTACTTCATCAGAATAAAGAATATTAAGCTCAAAGGTCCCTGGTTTTGTGAAAAGGTCGTTTCTCACAGCAACGAGAGGTGCGTGGTCCAGTTTTAATCTATCTCCGACTGTTACTGCAATATTTCCAGCGTATCTCACTGCATCTTTATAATCTCTGGGGCTTATCAGAACAAAAATAATGAAATCACTTGTTTTTTCGGCATCTTCCACCATATTCATTACTTTATCAAAAAGAGGAATTTTCATAAATATATCTTCTAATTTAGAATCAATGCCTTCTTCTTTACTTTTTGTTATTCTGTCAATTGCTTCCTTTGCAATGGCAATACCACTCAATTTTTTGCTTTTCTTATTTCTGTAGGGATCCATTCCCTTTTTTTCGAATTCGTTCAAGCATTGAGTTGATATTTTTTGAAGAATATTTTTGATTTTCTTAGGTTTTGATGATGATCCAATTATTACTTCCCTACCTTTTACGCTGTAGGGAATTCTTCTACTTGCAATATCCTTAAATTCATCGTTGTATTCTCTGAATATATCATTTGATAATATTTTAGCATCTTCTTCTTCAGCCATCTTCAATATAAAGTGATCAGCTGTGGTCCCTGATGGAACCTGTATAATCTTTTCTTCTTCAAGGAGTTTGTTGAATTCTTCTTTATTATCTATTTCATGCCGCAGTGATGCATCTGCAATGGCATAGGGCTCATAGCCTAATCCTTTTAAAGCTTCTATTGATTTTAATATTGTATCTAAGCTTGGATCGCCGTCCTTTCTTTTCCCGTAATGAGCTACATTAGATGCATCGATAATTACTTTCAATCAATCACCTTACACTTATTTTCATATTTTGCAAGAATTCTTGAATTACCATTAGATTGATTCAATACTATTTCTACACTTTTCTCATGAATATCAATTGTGTTAAATGAACAAATATCTTTTCCTCGAAGTTTCAAAGATGATACCGTTCCTGCAGTTACAAAGGCAGTATTTTCAAGCTGCCATGCATGAGGCACATGCTTATGACCTGAAAGCACCAGATCAGCGTTTCCCTCTACAACAGATTTTAAAATATCTCCTGCATCAGTTAATACATTTCTTTCACGCCCTGTTTTTGGAACAGGAATCAGATGGTGGTGAAGCGCTATTATTTTATAGAGGTTTCTATTTTCGGCTTCTTTCAGCTCTCTTTCCATTCTTCTTTGCTGGGCTCTTCCAACTTTTCCATAATCAAGATCTGGCTCACTGCTATCTAATCCTATGGCCTTAATCTCGTTATTTTTAACTACTAATGTCCTGCATCTTTTTCTTATCAGTTCTTCAAATGATTCGTTTCCTATATGCCTTGAATCATGATTTCCAGGAACTACAAGTAATGGACTTTCAATTAAATCCAGATACTCTGCAGCATGTTCAAACTCCAGATAATAACCATTTTCAGTTATATCCCCTGTTACAATGACCAGATCAGGATCAAGTTCATTAGATTTTTTAATTGCACTTAATAAAAATTCATCTTTAAAATTGATTGCACCAACGTGCATATCAGACAAATGAACGATAAATGCCATCTAACTTAACCTCATGATTGCTTCTGCAAGGTCTCCATTGGTTTCTTTCAGTGCTTTTTGTGCTTCTTCTTTACTCACACCTGTTTGAGCAGATACAAGTTCAATGTCTTCTTCTGGAATGATCAATTCAACTTCTAACTTTTTCTCTTTAGGCTTACCAGTGATCTGGTAGGTTTTCTGTCCCATAAAATCCATTACATTTACCTTTGGATTAGAGATGATTATTTCTTTATCTTTAAATTTAATAATTACTTCTGTTGCACCCTTAACGTCTTTCATGTCCATGCCCATTTGTTTCATGGCTCTCTGCATCTGTTTAATTTGTTTAGGGTTCATTCCCGCGCCAGGTATCATTATTTTCCTCCTTTCCTTGTTTTAACAGCTTGACCAACATTAAAGTCCATTATTTCATGGCCGTTTAAAAGTGATTTACCATAGGCTAATAGTTCATCATTTTCATTAACAATTAGAACTTCTTCATTAGCTCTTATATTTATATCACAATCTATTACAAATTTAGCAAATATACTTTTTCCTTCTCTTGCAAATGGTTCAGAATCACCATTAACAACAACTCTATTTTGGGGATATTCAAGATAATTGTGAAGACGTTTTGCACCTTCCATGCTGAGCACAAAAATACCATCGCTTGCACGGAGTGTTGCAATCAATACATCACCATCATGAATATGTCGTATTTTACCTGTTTTTCTACTTTTAATAATGTTTATGTTTCCAGTAAATAGAGCTTTTCCAGAACCTTCTCCAAACTGATAATCTGCTATGTATTCTATTTTATTTATATCATTCAAACTTATTTCCAGAGGTTTTTCATACTCTTTAAATTTAAAGTCAAGATCAAACTTCTTTATGACCTTTTCACTTATTATAATTTCACAGAAATTTTTCATGTAGTTACTTAATGTATCCCTTATGAAGATTTTAGAATCTTCATCCAAACATGAAGGGGCTTCATTCTGGGCTAAAGGATAGAGTTCATCGATTTCAAGTGGAATGATCCCAAAAGGATAATCCATTACTGCTAACTGCACAGAATCTCCATATTCAAGATCGTTATCACTTGAATTGTGAATTTTGTATAACTTACCGGTTAAATCATCAACATTTTCCATTTCAGGATTATTCAAAAGGATATTTTTGATGTTCTTTGAATATGGTTTTTTAAATGATGGTAAAAGCACCAATTTATCCTTTTTTGGAAGTCTTTCCAGCCTTTTTAGATGTCTGTAAATTTCAGGTCTGTTCAGGGATTCTGGACCGCTGTAGAAAAATGCAGATTTTTTGTAGGCAGGATCGTATTCTTCCATTACGCTTTTATACTTTTTAAGTCCTCTTAAAGCATTTAAAAGATAAGGATGAGATCTGCATCTATTTTCAACAAGTTCAAGAAGGTTTCCGTTTATAATAGCCTGTTTTATCCTTCGTATTTCTGCAAAACTTATGTTAAGATTATGTGCAGCTATTAATTTCATTCTTTCCTCTTTCTTCATATTTTTCAAATCCTGAGGAGTATAATCTGTACATATTTCACATGAACAGGGCATATGAGTCAAATTTTCAAGTTTATAGGTTCCATCAGGCATCATAAATCGATCATCCTGAGCATATAGAATATAAGCTGCTGAATCAAAAAGATCACACCCTATTGCCACTGCAAAGGCAAATATCATGGGATGACCAGCCCCCATAAGATGTCTTGGCCTTGATGGAGGTAAATATTGCACTGAAGACATTACAATATCCAGAACATCCATATATTTGTAATTTTCAAGTAAAGGGACCACTGCACCAATAGGATATACTTCAAAATCCATTTTTCCTATTATCTGCGCACATTTAGCCCTTAAATCAGGGAATGTTGATCCCTGTACAACTGAATTCAACATTAAATTTCCTCTTACATTTATAGCTTCTTCTGCTCGTTCAAGTGTTATTTCAAGCTCTTTTTCTGCTCTTTCCCTTTTTACATATGGCGGAGTTGGTATATCAAGTGAAGTACCAATATCTGTGCCTATCTTTTCCTGAAATTCGATGATTTCCCTGTTATTTACATCGATATCCCCATATTCTGATAATTGAAAAGAACCAGAATCTGTAACTATGGGGCCGTTAAAATTAATTAATTTATGAACACCGTTTTCAAGGGCCTTATTTTTTAGTTCTTCATTTTTATAGATTATATAAGCGTTGGTTATTACCATATCTGCCCCGTATTTTTTAACATCGATTGTCTGTTTTCCAGGGTGAATAACAGGCATTAAAACTGGAGTTTCCACAGTTCCATGGGGAGTTTTAAGCTTTCCAATTCTGCCTAAAGCATCTTTATATTTAATTTCAAAATTCAATTTTTCACCTTTACTTCTTGAAATAACTTATTTTTTATTATTAGTAAGCATTAAGAATTATTTTCAATTATTTTTGATAATCTATCAATCATTTCATTTATTCTACTTACTGAATCCTTTAATCCTGAATCTCCGCATCTGCAGATACATTCTTCGTACTGAGGACATATAATATATCTGGCTTTTAAAGATTTTAAATCCTCTATTTCAGTGAATCCAATATTTTTTAAGACCCTTTTTTTAAGTCTTGCACTTTCTATGTCTTTATTTAAGAAAATGGGGGTTTTTACTGTTGATGCCATCTTAGTATTTCCTCTTGCTGATTTACGTTCATTTTCGCGCATTTCTATTATTTCTGCAGCTGATCCTTTTAATTCAGGATCTCTAAATGGAATTCCTGCATCGCTTAGAGCTATCATCCTCTCATCATCAAACTTGAGTTGATTTTGAATCATTTCTGGGTTTTTTGATGCAACTGTCCCTCCGCTTTTCCTACCAAATTGTGGTCCTTCGCCTACATGGAGCCCAGCAAGGATCATTGCTGATCTAACCGGGGCTGCGGATGTGTAGGTTAAAATCAGTCCATTTTCCTTGAGAAGATTTTTTAAATGGATAAAAAATTCAACAGAATATAATTCCGGCGATTTTAGAGGTGAAAACGGGTCTAGAAATACTGCATCATATTTTTCATCTATTCTGTTCTTTACCATGTTTCTTGCATCATCAATATAAATATTGATATTTATTCTATCAGGCACTTTATCCTTGTATATCTCAAAGCCCAGTAATTCTCTATCAAACAGTTCGCTTTCTATTGCTCCCTTAATTATTTCATAAGAATTTATAGGATTATCCAGAAGAAGAGTAGCCTGTAATGTTTCTTTTGAAATTTCAATCATATCTATTTGGACTTTAACTGTATCATCTAAATTTTCAATGCATGCTGCTGCATTGTAACCCAGACCGCTGCATATATCCAGAATTCTAACTTCTTTTTTGCCTTCAAGCTGTGCTGGTTTTACAAATTTTTCCATTGATTCAGTAACTGCACCATGATGAGTATGCATCATTTCTGACTTGCCAGATACACTGTTAGAGTTTAATGTATATGATCCATCATCAGTTTTTATTAAATAGCTCTTCAAAGATTTTCTGGCATTATTCCTTGCATTTCTATTGCCTTTTTTTTCATCTTCGAAGCATTCTCTTATGATCTCAAGTGCTTCCTCAGAGGGAGTTAATGCATCATAATTATTTTTTTTCATTCTATTTTCAATAATATATTTTATTTCATTAATATATTGGCAAAAATAATATTCATTATTAAAGATATAATCCCTTATAAAAATAAAAGATTATAAATGAAATTTACAGATAAATAACCCTTATTAATTAGATGGATGAAAATTGAGAGGTAATAATATGGTAAAAATTATAGGAATTATTGGAAGTCCAAGAAAAAAAGGAAACACCGCTTTTTTAGTTGAAAAAGCCCTTGAATCTGCAGAAGATGCTGGAGCTAATGTTGAAAGTATTCATCTGGGTGAAATGGAAATAGAGTCCTGTAATGCGTGTGATATATGTAAAATGACAGGAGAATGCCCTAAAGATGATGGAATTAACCATCTACTTTCTAAAATCCAGGAAGCACATGGATTAATCATTGGAAGTCCTGTTTACTTTGGAAATGTTTCAGCACAGTTAAAAATTCTCATGGACAGATCAAGACCTCTTCGATCTGATTTTAAGCTTAAAGATAAAGTGGGAGGGGCAATAACTGTGGGTGGATCACGAAACGGAGGACAAGAGACAGCTATTTCTGCAATTCATAAATTTTTATTGATCCATGATGCAGTGATTGTTGGAGATGGATCTCCCCTCGCGCACTATGGTGGTACTGGATTTGCTGGAGCTGCAGGAGATATTGAAACCGACGATTTCGGCATAGAAACTTCAAAAAATCTTGGAAAAAGAATAGCCGAGCTATCAAAGAAGATTCATGAATGAATTCTATTAAATTAATGGCAACATATTTTTACATAAAAAACCTATAACAATATATTTAAGTTGGTAACCTATGAAATCTACACCTATAAATGATTTTAAAGCTGGATCTGATGATATCAGTGCCAGTAACAAAAATCATTCAAAATTATCAAGTCATGATATCTACGTTATCATGCCTGCTTACAACGAAAGTAAAACCATTAAAAAAGTTATAGGAAAACTTAAAGAAAAAAATTTTAATATTATAGTCATAGACGATGGATCCCATGATGAAACGTACCAAATAGCTAAAGAATCAATTTATAATTCACCTAATGAATCCATTTACAGGCACGTTCTAAATAGAGGATTGGGAGCAGCACTCAGAACCGGTATAGAAGCAGCAGTTGCCAGGAATGCAGAGATAATAGTTACATTCGATGCAGACGGCCAGCATGATCCAGAAGATATAATAAAAGTATCCAGGCCAATAATGGAAGGAAAAGCAGATTTTGTTATAGGAACAAGGGATTTTAATGAAATGCCCCTCTCTAAAAAATTCGGAAATGAAATAATGAATGTTATAACCAGAATTTTTTATGGAATTCATGTTGATGATTCTCAATCAGGCCTAAGAGCATTTAACAGGAAAGCTGCTGGCTTTTTAGACATTAATTTACGAGGATATGGCGTATCATCTGAAATAATTGGTGAAATTAAAAAGCATCATTTAAAAATAGCAGAAGTTCCAATCCAAACCATATATACTGATTATTCAATGTCAAAGGGTACAGGATTGGGTGTAGGTCTTAGAATATTATTTAAATTAATAATAAATACAATTAAAAGGGTGTTTTTATGATATTACATATATATCAAATACTGGGAATTTTAATAGGTATAATAGCAATTCTATTATCTCTTTGGAGATTTAAAGATGGAAAAATGAGTTTAGGAATGCTTCTGGCCTGGATTTTAATCTGGGCAGCGATTATAGTAATTTCGGTATATCCAGAATCTACAAGCTTATTAGCCACAATAACAGGAATTGGAAGAGGACTTGACTTCATATTAATATTAGGGCTTATAGGAAGTTATTATTTAATTTTTAAGATGTACAATACCATTGAGAATATGGAGCATGAAATTACATTGCTTGTTAGAGAACTTGCTCTTCAAAGGGATGAAACAAAATCTAAAATTGATAAGAAATAATTTTTTTTCAAAAGCCATAATTTTCGTACTGAATTATCCTTTTCTTATTTTAGTTATTTTAAAAAGAAATTTATTTACAATAAGCTGAATAAAAAAGGGATATGAAGTGTTCCAGTTTCCCATTGTTGTGTAGACCCATTTATAATCATTTTTGTACTTATTCAACATCTTTTTTACAGAATTATAATAATCTTCAGAAACTGAAGGTGCAGATGACCTGTGATACAATGATAAAGGAAGCACATAAACAAAAAATCCAATTTTCATTACATTCAAACAAAAATCTACAGCATATAAATGCCAGCCATCACATGTTTCCTCATCAAAAGTGAGAATTTCAAATACACTCTTAGGGATAATAAATAGACACTCATCTAACGTCTGTACTTTCATAAAAGTTTTAATTCTGGTAGTTCCAGTTTGTTTAGGAGGAATTCCATCTTTAATATTGGAAATGATGCCATTTTTCCCGTCTAATTTACCTGCAACACCTGCAATTCCAAGTTCTGGTATTAAATCTAAAATTTCTTCAACATTTTTTATCCAATTTTCAGATAATAAATCTATATCCTGATGTACAAACATTAAATATTTGCCATTCGCTTTTTTCCCACCGTAATTAAGTGCCTCTGCTGCTGATTGAAACTTATTTTCTGTGTTATCTATAAGAATTAATTCATAATCTGAGGTTTGTGTTTTCAAACTTTTTAGGATGTATTCATTTAATATTTCTTTGTTATTATAAACACAAATTATGGAAATCATTTATCAACCTCGATTACAGCATATAATCTGTTATAAACATTACTTTTAATTAATTTTAGTTTATACAATGTTATAATGGGATATTTTAAAACCCAAGGCAAATTAACTGCTCTTAATGATATTGGCTCTTTTTCTTCAATTTTGAATTTATTGAAATTTTTTGAAAGTAAATTTTCTAAATCTTCAACAGTGAAAAAATTAATGTGATCTTTTTCCAACATATGTTCATAAGTTAGACCCATTTTTTTAAGTTCAAAAAATCTAGTGCTATTAGGTACTGTAATTAAAATATTTTTCTTTGCAACTCTTTTTGCTTCGTCTAAAACGCTTGAGGGGTCATCAACATGTTCTAAAACTTCAAATAATAGGATTGTATCAAAAGAATTATCAGGGAAACCTAAATTTTTTGCATTCATAACATAAGATTCAATGCCATTTTCATTTGCATGTTTAATATATTCTGGATTAATATCTACGCCAACACAGGAAAATCCTGATTTATTTAATTCATGGCAGTATTCGCCAGTTGCGCAGCCAATGTCCAGTATTGTCTTTCCAGCATTTTTACGTGCAAAATTTATTAATAATTTAGATGCCGATCTTTTTGTATAAAGATAATAGTTATTGGTATCTCTAAACATCTCATCATATTCCATTTAATCATCCTTTTTACTTGTTCAATTACTTCATTATTATAATTTATTTTTTAGGTGGCCCTTGATTTTATTTCAATTTATACCTATTATTTGCTTAATTAATGCAATATCATCATTATCAATCCCTTTAATTAGGCATAATATTATTAAATATAATAAAATAGCTAAACATACAAGAATTAATAGATTTAAACTTTGGAAATACCATATAAATATTCCCATTATTAAACTGGCAATTAAAACCTTTAAAATGATTTTAAGAGTCTTTTTATAATTGATTCCGTATCCAATTTTAGGGGTAACTGCAAATATGCTACCTACAAGAATAATTTCAGTTATTGTAGTAGAAATACTCGCACCTACATAACTGTATTTAGGAATTAACAATAGATTAAGGAATATATTAACTATTACGCATATTGCAGATATTTTTGTAATGATCATTTGCTTATTAATAGATTCAAATAATTTAACAAAAGCAGCACCTGCAAATGTAAAAACTGCTGTCCATATTATTATCTGTAAAACTATTACTGAATTTAAGTAATCTGCTCCGAATATTAACAAAATGATCCTATTTGAAAGTAAAGTAACTCCAATTCCAAGAGGTAAGGCTATCAATAACATTAATTTAAAATATTTTTCATTTATTAACATTAAAGAATTTTTTGAGGAAATATGGTACTGGGACATTTTTGGGAAAATAGAAAGATTAATAACTGCAGGAATGAATAACAGGACAAGAATTAACCTGTATCCTGCATTATACCATCCAACAACCTCATTACCATGTATTAAAGAGAGCATGACCGAATCTATGTATGTATAAATCATTCCAGAAATTCCAGTCAATCCAAAAGGTAGCGCTTCTTTTAGTGTAGGTTTCCAGAAATCCAATTCAATTTCCATTCTGGATGAAAATTTCCAGATATAAACAATGAAAATATATAATAAGATAATGAAGCTGGAAAGAAAATAAACAAATGCAAATCCTAAAACACCGAATCCGTACTCAATAATGATAAAAACACCAGCAAACATTAAAAGACCCTGTAAAATTTGCCCTAGCGATTGATACTCCATTTTTTCATGTGCCTGGAAGATGGAATTAAAAATTCCAGAAATAGCAGTGAAAATTACAGATAAAGCAACCAGATAAACAACATTGATAGTTTCCTGAGGATAATTCAATAAATTTATAATTACTGCTATGAGTAAAAATGTAAAGGTTGATAAAATTATTTTTATTATTAGAGTATTGCTAAAATATTTGCTGGTTAATGACGTATCTCTTGCAATTTCTCTAACTGTAAGCGTATTTAAACCTAAATCTGCAAGGATGCTAAATATTCCGGTAAAAGCAAGTGCAAATGATAAAATACCAAATCCTTCAGCCCCCAGATACCTGGCAATATATATCATATAAAAAAATGCCAGCACATAATTTATAATCTGAGATATAAGCAACACAAGAGTGTTTTTAGCGATTTTTTTTACAGGATTCATTTTAACACTATTGAATTTTATAATATACTCCTAAAATTAGTCATATAGCTTATTATAGTTTAAAATTTTATAATCAGTTAATTTATCATTCCTATTTTTATACCAAATTCATTATTTTATTTAGATTAATCCTCATAATATTATTCAATCCTTAAAAATTCATTATAACCTCTTTTAAATGTGATAAACTTCATGGTATATTATAAATAAAACAGATTTTAATTATTATCTAAATTTTAAATAATATAATATATTATCCTGTAAAATATTGGTGAAGGCCGTGCTTGAATAATAATATACATCGATTATAAGTTCATTTAAGGAGATATTAATGAAAATATGCATATTATCCGATTTTTTCATTCCCCACTACAATGGAGGGGGAGAAAGACGCTATTTTGAGATAGCAAAAAGACTGGTGAATAGAGGACACCATGTTGATGTTATCTGCATGAAAATTAATGGTGCAGAAGACCATGAAATCATTGAAGGGATAAACGTACATCATGTAGGTCCTGTAATTAAAAATCCCCCATACAGAACTGTTTTCAATTTCATTCATTTTGTAGTCTCAGGATTTTTATGGATATTAAAGCATGAATATGATGTTATAGATGCACAAACATATATTCCATTACTTCCAGGGCTTTTTGGGGCAAAAATAAAAGGTATCCCTGTAATTGGCACAATTCACGACGTGGGTTCAGGAAATGATGATCAGTGGCTAATGTTTTCAAATTTAGCCTCTTTTTTGGAGAAATTTCTGGTAAAATTACCCTATGATAATATAATTACAGTTAGTAATCAGACAAAAAATGCTCTGATTCAAAATTATAACGTTAAGTCAGATAGGATAAAAGTTGTTTACAATGGTGTTGATTTAGAATTAGTCGATTCCATCAGCGAGGATAAAAAGTACGAGGATTCAATAATTTTTGTTGGGAGATTAGCGCCGCATAAACATGTAGATGATTTAATAAATGTTTTAAAACTGCTTAAAAAAGATTTTAAAGATATTCATCTGAGAATCATCGGTACCGGGATTGAAAAGGATAACTTAATTAAAATTGTAGATGATTTAAAGCTTAATGATGTTATTGATTTTTCAGGTGACCTTGAATACAGTGAAGTAATAAGGGAAATGAAAAAATCTAACATATTAGTCCTTCCTTCTACAAGGGAAGGTTTTGGAATGGTTCTGGCTGAAGCAAATGCATGTAAAATACCTGTTGTTGCATACAGTTCAGGAGGAGTGGTTGAAGTAATAGAAGATGGTATGAATGGTTTTCTTGTTGAACCTCGTAACATTCAAGAATTATCAGATAAAATTTCATATTTACTTGAAGATGAAGAAAATACCCTGAAAATGGGGGAATATGGCAGGAAAAAAGTTGAAAAGTGTTTTAATTGGGAAAATATTGTTGAAGACATTATAAAAATTTATGAAAATGCAAAATGAACTTTTAAGGTAAAATATGACAAAAATTTATATTGTAACTCCAAATTATAATGGTCTGGGGTTTTTAAAAAATTACTTTGAATCATTACTTAATCAGACTTATGCTAATTTTAAAATAGTTTTTATTGATAATTCAGATGATAACAGTTCTATTGAATTTATAACTAACAATTATAACGATGAATTAAAAAAGGGAAAAATAATCATTATAAAAAATCCTGAAAATTACGGATTTGCAAGATCTAATAACATAGGTATGAAAAAAGCATTTACAGATGCAGAATGCGAATATATTATTTGTTTGAACAATGACACCCATGTTATTCCGGAATTTTTAGAAGAAATAATTAAATCTGCTAAAAAACATCCTGATGCTGGAAGTATTCAGGCAAAGATGATCTGGGGGCAGTATCCAGAACTAATTGATTCTGTTGGATTAGAATACTCAAAAAATGGTTTAGGGTTTAATAGAGGAGCTTACAAGCCTTCAGAAGAGTATAATGAAGAAGAAGAAATATTTGGCTGTTGTGCAGGAGCATGCTTGTACAAAAGAGAAGCTCTTGACGATATTGAAATTGACGGGGAATATTTTGATGAAATTTTTTTTGCATATTATGAGGATTTTGATCTGGCATTAAGATTAAGATGGGCAGGATGGAAGGCGTGGTATTGTCCAGAAGCTATTGTATACCATTATAAAGGTGGAACCAGTGAAATTATAAGTGATTTTACTATTTATCACAACTGGAGAAACTACACCTGGACAATATTTAAAAATTTAGAGAGAAACTATATAATAACACATCTTCATTTGATAGTTTTAAATGAATTAATTCAAATCATGATAAACCTACTGAGAAAAAAACCTGTTATAATCAAGGCAAAAACTGATGCATATAGAAATATAGGAATGTTTTTGAGGAAAAATAAGAGGATTAAGAAAAAAATTAGTTTTGAAGACCTTGAAAAATGGTTTATAATGAAATGGAAAGTGAAAATTCCTGAAGATGTAGAATTCTAGAACATTACGAAGGTCAAAACAATGAAAATAGGCATTATCACAGAATATTTCCCGGTAAGCGATGCTTTAGATGTTAAAGGAGGTGCGGAAGCATGTGCCTTCAGCGAAGCAAAATATCTGGCAAAGAAGCATGAGGTAACTGTAATTACCTCCCGTGAAGCAGGAACCGAGAAAAATGACAATATTTGTGGTATTAATGTCATAAGATGTGGAAGAAACAGGAAATATGTACAATCTGGTTCTATTTTTAGCAGATTAACCTTTATGTTAGATGCATATAAAGTTGGGAAAAAGGAAAATTTTGACATTCTTGTGGGTTATAATTTTGTTACCTATCCCGTAGCATGGAAGATAGCAGATAAGCTTAAAAAACCATGTGTACTTAGATATCACGATGTTTGGATTGGTGAATGGGTTAAAAACTTTGGTATAAGTGGTATTTTTGGTGAATTAACCGAAAGATATGTATTATCACGTGATCTGGATTTAATACTTTCTGTATCTGAATATACAAAAAATAAGCTCAAAAAATATTTTGATCCCGATAAAATCACAGTAATACCCAATATAGTTGATGTAAACCCCTTAGAAGTTCATAAATTTCAAAAACCAACACTCTGTTGCGTTTCCCGGCTGGTAGACTATAAAAGAGTAGATGATCTATTACGTGCTGTTGCTATTTTAAAAGAAAGTGTGCCAGATATTCGATGCAAAATAGTAGGAACAGGCCCTAAAGAGGATTACCTGAAAAATCTCTCTGAAGAACTGGACATTAAAGAAAACGTTGAGTTTTGTGGATTTATTGAAGATCATGACGATGTTCTTAAAATCGTTAAATCATCCCACATATTTTGCTTTCCAAGCATAGTTGAAGGTTTCGGCATCGTTATTGTTGAAGCTATGGCATCTGGAGTGCCATTCATCGCTTCAAATATCCCTCCTTTAGTTGAAGCAAGTGGTAGAAAAGGAGGTCTATTTTTTGAGCCAAAAAATTATAAAGAGATGGCTGAAAAAATAAAATATGTTTTAAATGATGAAGAGCTTCAAAAAACTCTAATAATTGAAGGAGTAGCTAAATCTGAAGAATATAAAGGGGAAATAGTTGCTGAAAGAATAGAGATCATCTACAAAAATCTGATTAAATAAAATGAATGATCAAGGTTATAAGTTTAAAAGTCTACTTTTTGATTAACATAAAAAACCGGGTAGTTAAACATGATGTATTTTAGAGGCTGTGTTGCAAGAGAAAAGCTTGATAAGATATCAAAGTCTACAGAAGAGATATTAAAGCATGCAGGCATTGATTACAAAATAATTGAAGATGAAAGCTGCTGTGGATCATTTTTACTGCGAACTGGCTTTCTCCAGGATGCAGAAGAAGTGATGCAGAAAACACTTGATAAAATTAAAGATGAAAAGATACTAACTTCCTGTGCCGGGTGTTACAGGACATTTAAAAAAGATTACAGAGAAATAATGGGAGTTGAACTGGACGTTATCCACACATCCCAGTTTTTTAATGAATTAATTGAAGATGGAAAGATTGAACTTGAACCCTTGAGTGAAAAGGTTACATATCACGATCCCTGTCATTTAGGGCGGCACATGGAAGAATATGATGCACCAAGGGAAATATTAAATAAAACTACTGAATTAGTTGAAATGGAACGAAATAGAGAAAATGCAAGATGCTGCGGCGCAGGAGCAGGTGTTAAATCAGCTTATCCAGAAATAACAGAAGAAATTGCAAAAATGCGGGTTAAAGATGCAGGAGATGCTGAAATCATTGTTACAACATGTCCTTTTTGCATATTAAATCTTTCTTCAATAAACTCTACAAAAATTATGGATATTTCTGAGATTATATTAAAAGCTCTAAAAAAATAATAATTCAATCATTTGAGGAATTAAATGGATAAAAATAATCTAAATTCTCTTCATAAGTCGTTTAAAGTAATTAGAGATCGAAAGATTAAACTGCTGGAAGAAGAGGCAGACAGAATTAATGATCTTAAAGAACATGTAAAGGAAATACGTAAATACAGCATCGATAATCTTGAAGAACTTATTCAAAAGGCGATGAATAATTTCCAAGAAAATGGAATGGAAGTTATATTTGCGGAAGATTCACAAAAAGCACTGGATCATATATATCAAATAATTAAAGATGAAGAAATAGTTTCAAAATCAAAATCTAATACTATAAATGAGATAGGACTATCTCCTTTTTTAGAGTCCAAAGGAATTGAACTTGTTGAAACTGACCTCGGAGATAGAATCATTCAAATTGATCCTGATACTTCAGGACCCTCTCATCCAATAGGGCCTGCAGCGCATCTGGACATGAATCAAATTGCGGAAATAGCCTCTAATAAATTCAAAAGAGAAGTTAAAGCTGAACCAGAAGAAATTTTAGATATTATCAAAAATGATGTTTTAAAAAGACTTGAAAAATGTAATATAGGAATTACAGGGGCAAATTCAGTTGCTGCAGAAGACGGTGCACTCTTAATGGTTCATAATGAAGGAAACATAACTCTTGTATCTATGAAAGACATTCATATTGTTGTTACAGGCATTGACAAGCTTGTCAGAACTATAGAAGATGCTGTAAGTGTTGTAAAACTTGAAACAATATTTGCCACTGGAAAAACGATTCCCGCATATATGAATGTCATTTCATCCCCCTCAAAAACTGCAGATATTGAACAGATCCTATTAAAAGACATGTACGGAGCAAAAAGAGTTATATTAATCCTTCTTGATAATGGAAGACGTAAAGCACTCCAGGAATATGATGAATGCCTTTTATGCATTGGATGTGGAAGCTGCATTGTTTCATGTCCTGTATACAATGTAACAGGATATGAATTTGGATACAGAGGTTATCTGGGTGGTAGAGGAATAACTTTCAGTAATTTCATCAAGGATAATGAAACATGCTTTAACTCAGGACTTTTTAAATGTACAGAATGCGGTTTATGCACTTCAGAATGCCCTGTTAATATAAAAACAAATAAAATGATCGAAAGATTAAGGAATGAATCTGTGGAAAAGGGTGCATTCCCAGAAAAACATCATGAAACTGCTGAAAGGATTAAAAAGAAGGGATCACCTTTTGAGGATTGATTTTTTCTATTGAATAAATTTAAATAATTGTGAATATAATTTAAACAGAAATAAGCAAATAAATTATAGTTAGTAACGTATTTATTATACTTATAAACAGAAATATTATACAGAGTGCCATAACATTTTTAGGGCAACAATTCAAAGGTTTATTAAGTAAATAATCCAAATAAACTTATATTTTACTGCTTAGTATCATAATAACTATCTGATTAATAAATGGAGGTATTTAATTTGCTTCTCTTAATAAGTCCAATAAACACTGAAGAGGCACAGGAAGCCATAGCTGGCGGTGCTGATATAATCGACGTCAAAAATCCAAAGGAAGGATCACTGGGCGCAAATTTTCCCTGGGTCATTAAAAGCGTGAGAGAAATGACCCCAAAAGACATGCTTGTAAGCGCAACACTGGGTGATGTCCCATATAAGCCAGGCACAGTATCACTTGCAGCACTGGGAGCATCAGTTTCAGGAGCAGATTACATTAAAGTAGGATTGTATGGAACAAAAAGCTATGATGAAGCACTTGAAGTCATGAAAAATGTTGTTAAAACTGTTAAAGACTATAACGAAGATGCACTTGTAGTTGCATCAGGATATGCAGATGCACACCGCGTTGGAGCAGTTGATCCAATGGAAATACCAAAGGTAGCTGCAGATTCAGGTGCAGATCTTGCAATGGTAGATACTGCAGTTAAAGACGGTAAAACACTCTTCGATCATATGGATGAAGATTTAATTACCAGATTCAACCAGGAAATTCATGATTATGGACTCAAATCAGCTCTTGCTGGATCAGTTAAAAAGGATCAGCTTTCAATTTTATATAAATTAGGCTGTGATGTAGTGGGTATCAGGGGAGCAGCCTGCACTGGTGGCGATAGAAACTCTGGAAAGATTCACAGAAGTGCAGTTAGTGAATTAAAGAAAATGATCGAAAATTTTTAGGCAGATATGACTTTTATTTTCTATTATCATATTATAGAAAACTTTTAAATGTTTAAAAAACAAAATTTTTAGAAAACACAGTTTTTTTCATATTACTAGAAATTTTGGAGGTATTATTAGTGTACTTTAATAAATTAAAAAATGCCCCAGAAGGTTATACATTTGATGATTTTTTAATGATACCTTCTGCATCTTCTGTTGAACCAAAAGATGTTAAGACTAAGTCAAGAGTTTCAACTAATTACAATGTAAATATCCCTATCATAAGTTCAGCAATGGATACAGTAACTGAATCTGGAATGGCAATAGCACTTGCCCAGGAAGGTGGAATAGGGGCCATACACAGAAATATGACCATAGAAGAACAGATTGAAGAGGTTAAAAACGTAAAAACATCCAGTGACCTTACCATAAGGGACGTAATCACCATAAATCCTGATTCATCAATTAAAGATGCCAATGATATTATGAACTATGAAGAAGTCAGCGGACTTCCAGTAGTTGAAAATAACGTTGTTGTGGGAATTATAAGTAAAAGAGACATTATACCAATTATTAATTCTGATTTTAACAGAAAAGTTAAAGAAATAATGACAGAAGAGGTACTCACCATCCCTGAATCAACTTCCCCTGATGAGGCACTGGACATTGCCTATGAAAACAAGGTGGAAAGGCTTCCAGTTGTCCGTGGAGGAAAATTAATGGGAATAGTTACTGTTCGTGATATTCTTGAGCGTAAAAAGTTTCCCAATGCTTCCAGAGACAGAAAAGGGAAATTTTTAGTGGCTGCAGCCTCAGGCCCATTTGATCTGGAACGTGCAATGGCACTTGATGATGCAGGGGCAGATATAATTGCAATAGACGTTGCTCATGCACATAATCTAAATGTTGTTGAATCAGCCAGGAACATTAAAGATAATATTGATGCTGATCTGCTTGTGGGTAATATAGCTACTGCCGAAGCGGCGGAAGCTTTACTTTCCAAGGAAATAGACGGCCTTAAAGTAGGTATTGGTCCAGGATCAATATGTACCACAAGGATAATAGCTGGAGTGGGTGTTCCCCAATTAACAGCCGTATCACAGGTAGCTGACGTTGCCAGAGAGTACGATGCTCCTGTTATTGCAGATGGCGGCTTAAGGTTTTCAGGAGATATAGCAAAAGCAATAGCTGTTGGTGCTGATGTTGTAATGCTTGGGAGCTTACTTGCGGGAACACATGAAGCCCCTGGTGATGTCGTAATTATGAATGGAAGAAAATTCAAGCAGTACAGAGGTATGGGTTCCCTTGGAGCAATGACCGGCGGATTCGGCGCTGGAACAGATAGATATTTCCAGGAATTTAAAGGATCCATGAAACATTCCAAACTGGTGCCTGAAGGTGTTGAAGGAGTAGTTCCCTACAAAGGACCTGTCAGCGAAGTTTTATTCCAGTTAATTGGAGGGCTTAAATCTTCAATGGGATACTGTGGTGCTGAAACCATTAAAGATATGAAGGAAAAGTCAAAATTCATCAGGATCACTGCAAGCGGAATGGCAGAAAGCCATCCACACGACCTTACAATAACTAACGAGAGCCCTAATTATCCTACAACAAGGCTGATGTGAAGATATCCTTTTTAAAATCCTAATTTTTATTTTTTAATTTCTAAACTTTTTTTATTTAATTCAAGTGAAATGTATGAAATCATTTATAATTCTCTGCGGTGGAAGAAGCAAACGAATGGGGAAAGATAAAGGTTCCATGATTTTAAATGGAAAACCAATGATTCTTCATGTTCTTGATACTATTTCGAATATTGCTGATGAGATAATACTTGTTTTAAGGGATGAAGACCAGGTGAAAAGATATAAAGAATTATTAGAGGATAAATATAGTTCTTTAAAATTTGTAACAGATAAAACTAAAGATAAGGGTCCATTAATAGGTTTATTTACCGGACTTTCAGCCATAAGATCTGATTACGCCCAAATTTTACCCTGTGATTCGCCTTTTATATCTCGAATTTTTGTTTTAAATATGTTTAAAGCTGCTGAGTATGGGGAATTTGAGGCACTGGTTCCACAATGGGAAGATGGGCATATTGAGCCTCTTCATTCCATCTATAAGAAAACTGTTTTAAATACCATTAATAACCTTATTAAAGAGCAGCAAATGGATGTTAAATCGTTAATAATGAACATAAATGCCCGATATATGGATATAAAAAAACTGGACAGCACTGCAAAGAGTTTTCAAAATATAAACACTTTTAAGGACTTCCAAAAATATTAAACCAGGTGGGCCATGAAGATTCTGTTTCCATTAAAAAAATTGAAATCATCCAGGATAATAGCTGCTTTATTTCTCTTGATACTCCTTTTTTCTCTTTTTGTTTATTATTATAATGATTATGAATCTGAAGCCCTTTACCCTTCAACAAAAACTGTCTTAACAGATTATCCTCAGGGAAAAATGATTTCAGTGGATGGGGATGTTATTGAAGTGTATGAGGGAGGATTCTATTTAAAAGATAGTTATCAGGGGAAAAAAATAATTTATAAGGTTACTTCTTCTTCTAAAGTGGTTGTTACTGATAAGGTATCGGTTTTAGGTAGTCTTGGGCCTTCTTATAGAGTTGAAGCTTCTAAAATCCTTGTACATAAGAAATGGAAAGAAGATTTTATACTTTTTAGATCCGCCATCGGAGGTTTATTTTTAGTTATAATCTTTTTTGTATACTGGAAGTTCGATTTCAAGCGTATGGAATTTATTAGAAGGAAGGAGAAATAAATGCCAGATTGGATAACTCATATATTAGTTGCCTGGACTTCATGCCGGATTCTTGGATTTAAATTCAATGAATTTGACAGTGAAAATACCGTCCTGGTTATGCTTGGCTCTCTAATTCCGGATATCTATAAGATATACATACCCCTGGATCTATCCGGGATTTATTTGCAGAATTTTATATTTCCTATCCATCTACCAGCAGGATCTTTAATAATGGCCCTATTAATTTCTCTTTTATTCAGGGATAAGAAAATAGTGTTCATGTTCTTAATTCTGGGAGTTTTTACCCATTATGCTCTTGATTCACTTCTAACCTACGTAAGTGGAGGTATGGAGCTGCTGTTTCCTTTCACCTGGGCAGAATGGCAGCTACGGCTAATAGGTGTTGATGATTATTATCTTATGATTGTGATGATAATTGTTGCTTTAATTGTTTTTGCTGTTTCAAGGTTTAAAAGATGTAATTCCTGAAATATCCAGGATAATTGCTTATTAAATAATATAAAAAAAATGAAATATTTAAATAACTGTTATTTTCGATCTTTCCGTTTATAGTATCCCATATCAAGCAATATCTTCATTAAAACTCCCATTCCATGACTTATTGGATTTTTGGTGGAGCCATTTACATCGTATCTTACTCCAATCCCTACTTCTTTAATTTGAAATCCGTTCTTAGCCACATCCCTTATCATTTCGCTTTCAATGCTATAATCTGAAGATTTAAATCTGAAGGCAGAAATTGTATGCCTTGCAAATGCGCGGAATCCACTCTGACTATCGGTGATGTTGATTCCGCTATTTAAAAATGTTGCTTTGTCCAGTGTTTTTTGGCCGATTCTCCTATAAAATGGTGTTTCTTTATCCTGACCGTTTATATACCTGCTTCCGTTAACAATATCTGCTTTACCATTTAATATTGGGTCAATAATCTTTGGGATTTCCATGGGATTGTGCTGGCCATCAGAATCCATGGTGACTATTATATCATAATCTTTTACATTTTTAAATCCAGTTTTAAGAGCGGCTCCTTTTCCTTTATTAATCAAATGTTTTATTACTTTTGCTCCGGCTATTTTTGCTATTTCACTGGTATTATCATTACTTCCATCATCTACAACTATTACCCTGTCAACAAATTTTTGCGTGCTTAAAACCATACTCCCTATTGATATTTCTTCATTATATGCTGGTAAAATAGCAACTGTTTTAATCATATTTATCAACCTTTATGCCTAGATCTAACCATGAAATACGATAGTTATTATATTATAATATTAATGTATTACAATTATATATACTTTATTATTCATAATTAAGTTATGTATAATCATTTATTTTTATAATTGAGTTATTTATGCATTTTCAATAACTATTAAGCTGTTTATATTTAATTTAACATATTATATTAGTTAAAATTAAAAAATAACTAATATAAGTAGCTTTTTTTGTTTACATTTTAATATTTGCACATGTAATCAATAATAAATTATATATATTATTATTACCTTAATAATTAATAAGTTAATAAGGAAATTTATTAATGTCAAATATTGTTATGGGGACTTAAATGAAAATTGCAATTATTGGATCAAGGGGAATACCTGCAAAGTATGGAGGATTTGAAACATTCACTGAGATCATAAGTACTGAACTGGTAAAAAAAGGACATGATATATATGTAAGCTGTGAACATTCAGATCAAAAAATAGAGGAATATAAAGGGGTTAATCTTTTTTATTTTCCATTAAAATCTCATGATAATCCAGCATTAAGAATATTATACGAATTTTTCTATGATGGATATTCTCTTCTATGGGCAAGTAGAAGGGCTGATTGTATTTATATGCTTGGTTACAGCGCATCGCTTTTCTTTTTTATACCCAGGTTATTTGGTAAAAAGTTATTTGTTAATCCAGATGGAATTGAATGGAAAAGGAGTAAATTCAACTCATTAGTAAAATTTTTACTTAAAATAAGCGAGAGGATTGCTGTTTTCTGGTCAAATAGGGTTATAACAGATTCAAATGAGATTAAAAAATATCTGGATAATAAATATAATATAAATTCCATTTTTATTCCCTATGGAGCCAACGAAGTTCAAAAGGTGGAATGGAGTTCGCAAAAACTTCCAGAGAAATTGAAAAATGTTAAAATAAACCCCAGTTACTACCTGGTTGTTGCCAGGTTAGAACCAGAAAATAACATTGAAACTATCATCAAAGGATATATAGGAAGCAGCACAGAAAAGCCTTTAATAGTGGTTGGAGATTTTGCCGACCCTAAATACGAGCATCTGATTAAAAGTATTGTAGATAATTCTTCAAAAAGAGAAAAAATAATTTTTACTGGTGGAATATATGATCCTGAACTTCTGCATATGTTAAGACAGAACTGTAATGCATATATCCACGGCCATTCTGTTGGGGGAACTAATCCTTCTCTTTTAGAGGGGATGATATCCAGAAATTTGATTATTGCACATGATAATGTATTCAATTGGGAAGTCTGTGGTAAAGGTGCTATTTATTTCCAGGATGATGGTGAATTAAGTGAGCAGTTAGATCATGTGGAAAATAATGCACATAATCATCTTGAATTAAAAAATAAGGTTTATAATAGGGTTAAAGAAGTGTATACATGGGTGAGGGTTACTGATCAATATAATATTGTCTTCAGCCCATTAAATGATGTGATACTGATTTTTGATAAGCTTAATGCTAAAAAGAAGGGTTCAATAAACAAGCACTGATATATCAAAAATAATTCATTATAAGCATTATTATTACCACTATTCCCATTATTCCAACGATTATCACAAGATTGGTCATTACGAATCCATTGTCCCATCTAAAATTCTTTAATTCTCTGGGTATCTGGGATATAGTTTCTAATATATCTTTAATTCTTTTCTTCTCCACTGGCTTTTGGATTAATTCGCCGCAGTTTAAGCATTTTTGTGTTGAAGAAGGAATTAATAAACCACATTCAGGGCAGCGCATATTTTCTGCTATTAATCTTACTCCGCATCTGGTGCAGAATTCAATATTTTCCAGGTAATTAGATTTGCAATTTGGGCAAAACACCATCAAACCTCCTTTTTTTAGGATTTTAATTCTATTAATTTTTATTGTTAGTTATAAAGAACATTTTGAAGGAGATTTAGATAATTTAAAGATATTAAAATTTTAATATATGGAGATGATAATACTAAATATATTATTTAGTATTAACTATGATTTATATTTTATTAATACCAGCAAATATCCAGTTAAAACAGATTTATATGAAAAATCAATGGGATTTATAATAATTAAAAGTTTATAGAACTTATTTTATAACAAAAAAATGTTTGCACCAATATCTAACCATTATAATCATTTAAATCCTACTTATAATTAAAAAGAAAAGAATATACCTATTATTACATATTTAATATTACTGTAAAACCTTAATTAGCCTTTAATGTGTTTATAAATAATTATTAATCCCATAATGATGATTTTACTTGTTTTAATAATTGATTAACTTCATTCATTTAAGTGCAGACATTTAACCGTCTATAATTAAACATATTTTGAAATTTAAAATAATAATAGAAGTTTTTTTTTAATGGTAATGCTCAGATATAGATGTATCTTTATTATGTGTACATTCGATTTAAATATTTTAATTTAATTGTTTTTAGCTTAATTTATTTACAAGCTATAGTTTGAATTCATAGTTATTCTTGTTGATAAAGCTAAGGGAACTCATATTGTAAGAGTAATTATTTTTAAACTAAAAAATAAAAAAGTTTATTTTAAGAATTATTCTCTAATTAAATATCCTTTAACAATTTCCATGATATTTTTAATTTCTTTTTCATCTGGAATTTCTTTATTAAATGGATATTCTTCTTCAGGGAAATATTCAAGAATCTTTAAAGCTTTCTCATCATCAGATTCTATTATAAAACGTTTAATATCCTCTAATGGGATGCTGGGTAATATCAATGATAATTTATTCTTTGTTTCTTCTTCGAGTTCTTTAATATTAAATTTAATGAAATGTTTTCCATATTCAATGGAATATCCAAATTCCAGCAGTTCTATTTCCGCCATAAAATCACCTCTATCACTTTTTTTATGAATTCAATTTATTAAACTTTCCAATACTATTTAAAATTGAGGAAATTTTAACTGAATAGAGTTTATAGTGAATAACCTGAGTAATTAAACTTTATTTAAAAAATAACCTGTTTAAAAGAGTATGAGACTTCAACCTATAATCCATTAATGAATAAAACATAATCAAAAAAATTAAGTATCTAACTATAAATAGTAATTAAGATGTAATTCCGGCTAAGATTAAATTTAATTTATATCAGGCCACCTGGACTATCTTAAACCCATAAATTCCATATACCGCCCCTTTAAAAGGCGAGGGATCTTAATTTACATAGAATACAAAGCAGCCGATGTTTTGTTTTAGTTTATTTAGCTTTGTATTTGATTAATGGAAATAAGGTAAAATTTAAATTCTGTCAGGTAGATCACTCTATTTTTTTGTATATTATCTATTAGCTATGTTTGTTTTATTTATGCTTCCATTGTCCCTAATTTGTAATATTTTAGCTTTTTTAATTTTTTTTTAGATGTATAGAAGAGGTATATCCTTTTGAATGTTTATTTTAGATTTATTAATTTATCTAAAGAATATGATGAATTCATAAGTAGTTAAATTTAAATAATAAATTAATAAAATTATTAATATTGTAAACAAAATTAGTATTAAATTTATCAGTGATAACCACATTAAAACCAGTTTCAATCTTAATTTCACCTGAAGACCATTCAATATTCTCTGGGCTTTTATGCCCAGAATCCGTTGTACAACTAATTTATGATTATTAAGGAGAGGATAAAAATTGAGATAAATAACATGAAATTTAAAAATAAAACCGCTATCTGTCTTTTGTTCTTTGTTTTAGCATTTAGTTTAAGTGTCACGTGTATTTCCGCTGCAGACGATTCCAGTAATCTATCCAGTGAACAAAGCAGTAACGGATCTGATCTAACTATCTCTGATCCTACAAGCACTGCCAATACAGAAGAAGAACAAAATAATGTGGAAAACACCTCATTAAATCCACAAACTACAGTAAATGAACAAGATACAAACAGTTCAACAACACAAACCACTCAAAATACTACAAGCAATAAGCTAACAAATAGTTCATACAATGAAGATCCTGTAGTTATAACCTTTGATGATGGATTTGAATCTACATATACAGTTGCATTTCCAATAATGCAGCAGTATGGAATAAAAGGAACAGTATACGTTACTCCTGCCTGGATAGGATCACCAGGATATTTAACAGTAACACAGCTTACTGCGCTGCAGAATGCTGGCTGGACAATTGCAAACCATTCCTGGGACCATCCCCCCCTACCATCATTAACAACGACACAGATTACTAATGAAATTCAAACCACTATAGACTGGCTTAATAGCAATGGATTTGCAGACGGCGCATATCACCTTGCATACCCATTTGGTCAGTACAATAACAATGTGCTGCAGGTGGCCAGTAATTTAGGGATAAAAACCGCAAGAACAGTTAACTGGGGAACTATCTCCATTGGGGATACAGATTACTTAGAGCTTCCAATTATACTCATCAGAATGGACACCACAAGAAACGAGTGGCAATCAGAACTTGATTCATCAATAGCGCAGGGGAACACTGTTATTTTTCTATTCCACGATATTGTTACCGGTAATCCTGTCTATCTTGAAGATGTTACTGTAGCTAATTTCAGGACAATAATTGAATATATAAATCAAACTGGAGTTAAAACAGAAACAATCAGCCAATGGTACAATGAAAGGGTAAATATCGACAGTTTGAGTATTGGTATAACGTCTAATAAGACAAACTACAACCCTGGAGAGAATGTTGTTTACAATCTGGACATATTCAACAATGGATCAAATACAGCAACCAGTGTGGTTGTAAAAACTACTTTACCTGCTGGACTGACCTTTGTTAGCGCCACAAACGGGGGTGTCTACAATGCTGGTGTAATCACCTGGAGCCTGGCTAATTTAGCAGCTAACAGCCATTTCAAACCATCATTTACTGCAACTGTAAATCAGGGTACAGAAGGCCAGAATATTCAAAGTACAGCATCAGTAAGCAGTGCTCAGGTACCAACACCCGTGACCTCACAGGCAACCATACATGTAAACAACCCGAATACATCAGCTGAGATAATTATAAACTTCGATGATGGACTTGAATCTGTGTATACAGTTGCATTTCCAATAATGCAGCAATATGGAATAAAAGGAACCGTATACGTTGTAACTGACTGGGTAGGAGACCCAGGCTATTTAACAAAATCACAGCTTACTGCACTGCTGAATGCTGGCTGGACAATTACCAACCACTCATACCGCCATTGGTGGATGACAGATTTAAGTACAACACAGATTACTAATGAGATTCAAACAGCTATAAACTGGCTTAATAGCAATGGATTTACAGAGGGCGCATATCATTTTGCATACCCATATGGGGAATACAATAGCAATGTGCTACAGGCGGCCAGTGGATTGGGAATAAAAACTGCAAGAACAATTAAATCAGGAACAATCAATCCAGATGGTAATATAAATTATTTAGAGCTTCCAAGTAACGGCTTCACAAGAAGCACTACAACAGCCCAGTGGAAATCATGGGTTGATCAGGCAATAGCGACAAATACAGCATCTATTATACTACTCCATAGCATTGTAAATAATCCGAGTATTACTGAAGATGTTAGTATATCTACCTTTACTGCATTTATCCAGTATTTAGCTCAAACTGGAGTTAAAACAGGGACAATCAGCGAGTGGTACAATGCAATGAATAATCCTGGACCAGTAGCAGCCTTCACAGCAACACCAACAAGCGGAGGGGTACCTTTACAGGTACAGTTTACCGACCAGTCAACAGGAAGTTCACTTAGCTATTCATGGGATTTCAACAACGATGGAACAGTAGATAGTACAGCAAAAAACCCAGTTTACACTTACAATGCTGCTGGTACTTACACAGTTAAACTTACTGTGACCAATACTGAAGGTAGCAACTCATTAACAAAAACAAATTATATTACAGTAAACGTTGCTCCAGTTGCTAATTTCACTGCAACACCAGTAACTGGTACAGCACCATTAACAGTAACCTTTAGTGATCAGTCCACAGGAAACCCGACTTCTTATGCATGGGACTTCAACAATGACGGAACAGTGGATAGCACAGCGAAAAACCCAAGCTATACTTACAGCGCTGCTGGAACTTACACAGTTAAATTAACCGTAACTAATTCTGCGGGAAGTAATTCATTAACAAGAACAGGTTATATTACTGTAAACTATTCTGTTCCAGTTGCTAATTTCACAGCAGCACCAGCAAGCGGTTCAGCACCGCTAACCGTACAGTTTACTGACCAGTCCACTGGAAGTCCAACCTCCTGGGCATGGGACTTTAACAACGACGGGACCATAGACAGTAACAGCAAAAATCCGACCTATACCTACGGTAGTCCCGGTACCTATACTGTTAAATTAACAGTAACCAATTCCATGGGGACAGATGAGGAAATAAAAACCAATTATATCACAGTAACTAATGCAAGTTTACCTGATCTGCTTACCATTAATCAGCAGGGTGTGGAAACTAACCTTACTGGTTTTGACAGTTACCTCTGCACGCTTACCAGGGATACAGGCGTTAAATATGAGGGAAACGCAAGCGCAAAAGCAGTTGCAAGCTCTGGTTTCAGCCAGCTGATGTTTGCAGGTAACAGCATACCAGTAACAGCAGGTAAAGATTACATTGCCAGTGCTTATGTAATGGCGGATGTAGCTGCGCTTGGAAGCCAGACCATCACCATCCTGTACGACTGGTATGGTAGCGGCGGGCATTCAGCATACACCTACCAATGGGTCAACCTCTCAGATATCGGGGAAAATACATGGCATTACCTTGAACTTGCTGCAAAGGCTCCTGCTGGTGCTACATCAGTTTATATGAGCATTGCAATGGGTAACGCAGTATCAGGAGACACTTACTGGTATGATGATGGTGGATTGCGTGAAGTGGCTAATACTGCTCCAGTTGCAAACTTCACTGCAGCTCCAGTAACTGGTACAGCACCATTACAGGTGCAGTTTACTGACCAATCCACTGGGAACCCAACCTCTTATTCATGGGACTTCAACAATGACGGAACAGTGGATAGCACATCAAAAAATCCATTGTACACCTATAATACACCTGGAACATACACGGTCAAATTAACCGTAACTAATTCTGTGGGAAATAACTCGTTAACAAAAACAGGCTATATTACAGTAAATGTTGCCCCTACAGTTGCTAATTTCACTGCAACACCAACAAGCGGAACTGCACCTTTAACAGTGCAATTTACCGATAAATCTACTGGAAGTGGATTAACATATCAGTGGGACTTCAACAACGATGGGGCAGTGGACAGTACAGCGCAAAATCCAAGCTATACCTACAGCAATACAGGAACATATACAGTTAAACTTACTGTGACCAGTGCTGCTGGTAGTGATGAGGAAATAAAAACTAATTACATTACAGTAGCCAGTACAATGCCTGATCTTGTTATCTCTAATTTACAGGTCCCAATCAATCCCCTGGCTGGTACAACTTATCCTGTAAATTTCACAGTGAAAAACAATGGATCTGCAAATGCTGGTTCGTTCCTGGTAAATCTAATGGATGGCTCTACATTGATAGGCCAGCGAACAATAAGCAGTCTTGCCAGCGGGCAAAATACTACAGTAACATTTAACTGGATACCTGCAATAACCGGATTAAGAACTATTAGTGCTACAGCAGACGTAAATAATACAATCGCTGAAACAAATGAAACAAACAATAACATTACCCAACAGGTAACTGTAGGGGGTCAAAGTTCGCCTAATCTGCTTACCATTAATCAGCAGGGCGTGGAAACTAACCTTACTGGTTTTGACAGTTACCTCTGCACGCTTACCAGAGATACAGGCGTTAAATATGAGGGAAACGCAAGCGCAAAAGCAGTTGCAAGCTCTGGTTTCAGCCAGCTGATGTTTGCAGGTAACAGCATACCAGTAACAGCAGGTAAAGATTACATTGCCAGTGCTTATGTAATGGCGGATGTAGCTGCGCTTGGAAGCCAGACCATCACCATCCTGTACGACTGGTATGGTAGCGGCGGGCATTCAGCATACACCTACCAATGGGTCAACCTCTCAGATATCGGGGAAAATACATGGCATTACCTTGAACTTGCTGCAAAGGCTCCTGCTGGTGCTACATCAGTTTATATGAGCATTGCAATGGGTAACGCAGTATCAGGAGACACTTACTGGTATGATAACGGTGACTTGCATGCAGTATAATTTAACTGGATTCCAAGGGAAAAAACAGTAAATGCAGCAAATCCGGCAGATGAAACAAGGTCAAGTAACTAAAATTTTTTTTCTTTTTTTATAGGAATTATTGAGCAGCTTTTTTTTTACTAATTCATCATGCAATCCCTATGTAAATTAAAAATAGAAGTATGATCCAGTAATTTACTCCCTGGAATCTCTTAGATCCTTTAATTTTTTAAGTACATCCTCTGGAGCTTTATTATCAATACCAGTAACCTGTAAATCTTTAATTAATTCAATTAAATCATTATCTGTTAATCTATTATAATCAAGGGTTTTAAGGGTAAGCTCTTGAACATTTTCACTGAAAGCCTGGAGATCCTCTTCAAAATCCTCTGAAACCTTATTAGATTCCATTGGTTCTGGTAATTCCCCTTCTTCCAATGATTTGTAATGTAATCCAAGTTCAATACTTTTATGCATAAGGTCGTCTTTTAAATCGAATACTTTACTATCAATTTCTTCTTCATGCAGTTCAGTTATAGTAGGAACTGACCTTAACAATTCAATTAAAATATCATTCCACTGCTTAAATTGTTCTGATTTAACAAAGTTATCTCTAAAATCCCTGTCTTTAAACATTTAAATCACTATTCTCCTGTGAATCTGTGCAAATAAACTTTGAAGTCCTATTAATATTAATAGGGGGCATTTAGGTTTATATAATTTTTTTTTATAATCATTTAATTAAAAACGGCTGCATTGAAGCCCATTCATCTTTCCAGTCAATGGGAATGAGTTGTTTTGTTACTTTCTCTGGAAGTGCACTGGCCAGTACTGCACGGTCATCAGGAGATAAGTTATACAATACAAAAGGCATTACTAAGTTCGCTGGTTGGGCATGCTCCCCAAAAAACATGGTAAACTCTTCTTTTAACCTATTATTCTCTTTTAAACTTAAATTCAAGCTTTCTACTCGTCCATATATCTGATTCTCTTCAATTTGTATATGGGGATGCCATATCTTATCAATCTGCCCTAAACTGGTTTTAAGTAAATTCAACGACTCTAATTCATGAACGTTAGATTTTAGGTTATTAATTCCACTGTTAATTTGTGATAATGATGTTTTAATCCATTCATGTTGGGTTAATAATCGATCATAGGGTGCATCTGGTAATTTATCCATAAAGTAGGGGAATATCTTCTCATTTTCAAGAACATGGTGTGCTTCTAAAACTATTGAAAAGCTTTGAGCGTACTTAAGGAAGCCTTCTCGATTTAACTCTTCTATAGCTCCCCTTTCTAAAAATTTGTTCACATTTTGGATTACTATTTCCAGACTGCGGGTGATTAACCTGTGAAATCGGATAATGTCTGTTCCTACATCTCTCTGATTTTCAATCATATGATTAACTCCTTAGTTATTATTGTATATATGAAATATTATTAACTTTGTGTTGAATCTGAAAGTGATATTTTTGTTAATAAAAAAACAGGTATTTTTAGAATAAAACTGTAAATTTACTGCCATCTAAACCTAACCCAGACCGGAGCTCTGGGCGAATCATTATATATCTCATTAACCCTGATTTCAGCAGGTAATGATTTTGTAGTAATCATGATAATTAGGAAGTATCTAGAATTTTTAGTTACAGTTGGCTGCCCTGTATTTTACCACGCAGAGCCTTTCAGGGAATCCAGTAATAATATCATTCTGTATCTCCTTCAAGAAGAGAATGATATGGATGTGGAGTTGGTACGGAGATTATTAATTTTATGTTCAATATTATGCTTGGATTAACGAGGGGGTAATGGAGTCCTATAAATCTAATATGAAACCCTAATAATCTTCAGTTCTGGCATGTCTGATAAATGTCTGTTATCTGGCAAGTTCATATCTTCTTCCTTTTTTGTCTCCAATAGGTTTTAATAATTCTTTTTTAACTAAATCATCTAAATCTCTACCTAAAGTCTTATCTGTGACTTCTGGGGAGATTTTAGAATAATCAGATACCGTTATTGAGCCTTTTTCATAAACATGATAAAATGCTTTTGCCTATCATTAAGGCCTTTTTCTTTAAGATTTTCTTCAGAAAGATTTTTCCAAATTAATAGAAAATTTTCACATGCCCAAACACGAAGCCTACAAAAATCCCTGATTTGCGACAGCATTTGAAAAGTAAAAACAAATTTTGAATAATACTGGATTCGTATAAAACTCATATAAATAGGATAAAATAGGGAATATAAGGTTTATTAAGCCTTTTAAATAAAAGAAAAGGTTGTTATGGGAATAAAGATCACTTTGCCCTCTTTTTTTATTTTGCTAGTTCTATTTGAGATTATAATTCCATACTCAGATTTGTATTTATTAATGGCTTTTGTAATCTGGCTTTTATCCTTTTTCCCAACATCTACTTCAACAGGTATTATGCCTTCTTCTGAGCTTTGAAGTAAAAAATCAACGCCATTTTTTCCAGCATCATAAAATATTCCTAAAGGCATATTGGATGTTTCTTTCAGCCTGAAAAAATAGGATGCAACTAGATTTTCAGCCAGAACTCCTAACAGTTTTCTATCTCTTGCACCGTATTTACCTAATTTGAACCTCATAGCAGCATTTATTGTTGGAGATAAGAAATAATATTTCCATGGTTTCCTTATAACCTTCCCTGCAGTACCATAAGGCTTTATACTTATGATTAAGTGTGTTTTTTCCAGTATGTTTAGTATTTCTCTGATTAGTTTAGGTGATTTTTCCAATATAGTTCCAAGTTTTGCATCAGAGGTTCCACCGGGATCTTGCAGTGCTAAAAATGTGATAATTCTTGAAATAGTATTCCGGGTATCTGTATTAAATGATTGTAAAGAAAATACATCTTTTTCTATCACCCTGTTAACCATGCTAAATACTCTTTCATAGACCTCTATTCTGTCCATATTCAATCCAAAAGGGAAATCTCTACAAAATAAAAAATCTTTCCATTCTTTTTCAACTGGTCTGCCTAACAAATTTCTCCTCATTTCATTTTCTTTTCTGGATGCATATTCTACACTGCTACCTTTAAAAATCAAATCTCTTAGACTACTGGCCAGATCATCAGGTGGAAAGATTTTATTTTTTAATATATTGTATTCCAGGAAATTCATTGGAAATACCGGTTCTTTCTTTATTCTCCTTGCAGCATCAACATTCATTTCAAAACTTAATGCAGAGGAACCAGTAAATATAAGAAATATTTTTTTGCTTTTGTCATACACTATCTTACCCGCCTGAGACCACTCTTTATCGTAATGAGCCTCATCAACCAGGATAAACAATTCTTTTTCTAGATTTACCAGTGTTGTTTCATGAACTTCATCTAAAAAAACATCTATCACTTCAAATAGCCTGGCCCCTAAATATGCACTTAATTCATCAACAGAAATATAAAGGATCCTATCATCTTCTATGCCTTTTTCTTTTCTTAAATAGTCATATATCTGAAATAAAATTGTTGTCTTCCCAATTCCCCTCAAGCCAGGCATGATAACAAATCTATTTTCAATATAACCACCTAAAAACTCGTTTACATACTTCTCAATCTGAAAATAGGTTTTTCTATGTTCAAATGGAGTGTCATCCCTCTTAATATTGTCCTGTGATAATTTTTGAGCCTCGGCCAATTTTGCAAAGACATAGTTTGACAGTTCATCAGAATTCATGGGATTTTCACCTTTATTCAGTTTCTATTTTTTCAGACTTATATATTTTTGTATATAATCACTTATAAATGGTTATATATTTTTATATATAAGTCTTTATAAGCTCTTATATATTTTTGTATATAAGATTTATAAAAATATTTCATTGGTATTTTGTTCTAATAAGTTCTTAAGTTCTTTTTTTTTACTTTATATTTCATAGACATTTTTTTATTAATCGAATTGAATTAATACACATTTAAAAGGCTAATTGTAGATGTCATATAATTGTAAAGAAGGGCAAACCCTGTGTAAATATAATGAATTCAATATATTGCGTTCTTTTTTCACATGAGAGGGCAAAGATATGCTAAAAATAACACTTTAAGAAAAATTATAAAAAGGAAGGAGAATTACTAACTTTTTAGACCTTCTTATCATTTTTTAAAATCATCTGTAAAAAAAACCCTTAAAAACTGCAGATAAAATAATAATGATAAACCCAGATAAAACACTAATAATAAAAGATACACAAAATTTAATGCCCCAATACTCCCTACCTCCAGGATCAAAATTACAGGCAAAAATAGAGGGTGAAGTAATCTATTTCAAAGGAAACAATAAAAAAACAGCAATAGAATTAGAAATATATAAAGCATATTTAGCATCACTGAAAATATTTTAAAATTCAATATTGTTTACAAACCTAACTCACTGGGCGATGCAGCTGTTGGGGATCCATATTGGCTTGATTTTAATATATTAAGCACTAGAATCTCCAACATTGACCCTATGCATCTACTGGTGTACCATTTGTAGGCTTAATCATGGATTTAGCGTTTATAGGATGTTGATTGAAATTAGTAGGGAAAAAATAAAACCTTTCTTTCTTTTTTTATTATTGAATTAAATTGTTATGAGTAACTTTTTTATACAATTGAATACAATTTTTATTCATGCTTGAGAAATTGTTTACCTCAAAAACTAGAGTCAAAATTTTAACACTTTTTATGATGAATCCTCAAAAAGAAATGTTTGTAAGAGAAATTTCAAGAGCTACAAATGAAAATATTAATTCTGTCAGACGAGAATTATCAAATTTAGAGGAAATAGGACTTTTAATAAGCACTAAAAAAGGAAATATGAAATATTACATTTTAAGAAAGGATTTCCCCATATATGAAGAATTAAAAAACATTATTTTAAAGACTGAAGGCGTATCAAAAATTATAAAAGACAATTTAAATGAAATAGGTGAAATCAATTATGCTTTTATTTATGGTTCATTTGCATCTGGTGATGCCAATCCAATGAGTGATATAGATGTTTTTTTGATTGGAGATATAGATGAAGATCAACTCATAAAAGAAGTTTTAGAGATAGAACAAATATTATCAAGGGAAATAAATTATATTTCATTTAGCAAAAAGGAATTCGAGCAAAGAATTCAAGCAAATGATCCATTCATTTTAAATGTTTTAAAAGAACCTAAAATAATGATAATAGGAGATTTAAATGCTGAAGAAGCTTGAAATTGAGGGTTATATAAGAAAGTTACCCAGATCCTCTAAACAGGTAGAAGAATCCATAAAACTTGCTGAAAGAGATCTAGAATTTGCAAGATCAATACTGAATCAAAATTATGACTGGGCGTTTAATATAGCTTATAATTCTATATTACAGGCATTTCGTGCTCTAATGTATAGTAAAGGTTACAGAGCCTCAAGTAGGAATTCACATATTGCTACTTTAAAATTTGCAGAGATATATCTAGAAGAATCTGATATCCTTTACTTTGATAGAATGCGTAGAAAAAGACACAAGTCAGTTTATGATGTAGCCGGCGCTATTTCAAAAACTGAAGCTGAAAATGCGGTTTTAAAGTCCGGGAAAATTTTAGATAAAGTTAAAAAATTAATTGAATAAATATTTTATTCAATTGAATACATTTTTTACTCAGATTAAAACCATAATTGTGCTATCTCTAAGTGGTCGTTATTTGAATAGTTAAAATTAATTGTATAATCATGTTTTAATTGAATAGGTTTGTTCTAAGGTCTTTTTAGGGAAATAGTGTTAATACATTTTAAGTAATAGTTATTACATATTATTATCTATGTTAATACGAACGATCATGATAATTATCATGCTCAGTTCAGCATCCATCGCCATCGGTGGCATTTACTCAACAAATCATAAAAATGTTACTGGTTCAGCACACTCAATGGGCCTGAAAGCAGTAATTTCAAAAGAGATTACTCCAGATGAACCAGAAATTAGAAACTACTTTAATGAAGTATCAAAAGTCCCCTATAAAGCTAATTATAAATCCAATGTACCAAAAAGTCCACAAAAATTCTGGAAAGATAACTGCGGAGATTGTGACGATAAAAGCAATGCTTTTGCAGACTATCTCTACAAAAAAGGAGCTAAAGATTTGTGGATCGTTACAATAACCCATACATCAGGCAAGTATTCTCATTCATTCGTACTGTGGAAAAACCGAGTTTTCGATCCAACAGCAACTCCAGGAGTGTATAATTACGACAGAGAAAAATATTACAATCAACTGCAAAAAGACGGTTTTAAGATGTGGGCTGCTTCTACCTACACCCCAGATATTCATGAAACCAGGCAAGAACTTGCAGATAAGAAATACATTTCCTGAATTGAGCAATAAACTTTTTTAATTTTCTTTAGAGCATCTTTTATATTCATTTTAACTGGATTTTAAATGTAGTTTTTAACGCTATTTTCTTAAAATACTTAAATATAACAGTCAAAATTTTAAAAGAAGGAGAATTATTCTTAAATCAAAATATTAATTTCATTAAATTGTGTATAACGAACTAGTAAATTAAAATAAAATTAGATTTAGAAAATGAAGAGATAAAACTTATAATTTATGAAAAAAAGTATTTTACTAGTTAATTCATAAATCCAACGCCTTTATAATAGAATCCCATTTTATCCAGCTCATATGGATTATATATTCTTCTACCATCAACTAAAATCGGCTCTTCATTAATTATTTAATCCTTTTAAAGTCAATTGATTTAAAATCCTCATGAGCAGTAATTAATACCATTAAATCAGCATCTTCTGATGCTTTATAAATATCATGCTCTAAAATACCATAATCACTTGGAACATGTTCAATATATGGATCAACGATCACCACATTAGCCCCCTTCAAATTTAAATTTTTAACCAAAGTTTTTGCAGGAGATTCACGAGGATCACCAACATTCTCATTATATGAAAAACCCAAACTTATAGAACCCATTATCAATGGAAAAGCTGATATTGTAAATGGAAGCCGTTACATAAATGGGAATGGTGAAAATACACCAGCATATAGACGTGTTGGTCAGAAGGTGCTTGATAAAGCAACCAATTTAAACAGTAACATCCATATTACAGATAGCCAGAGCGGATTCCGTGCCTTTGCAAGGCATACAATACCCATATTTAGATTTAAATCTTCTGGTTTTGGTATTGAAAGTGAAATGTTATCAGATGCAGCAGAAGCAGGATTAAGGATTATGGAAGTGGAAATTGGAGTTAAGTATGACCTTAATGGTTCCACAGAACATCCATTGAGACATGGAATTGGGGTTTTAATGAAAATTATAAACGATATGGAATATAGAAGGCCTCTTTTCTATTTTACCATACCTGGTATCCTGATTTGTGTATTTGGAATTACTTTAGGGCTTATGTTCTTTGGAAATTACATATATGGCGGAAGCACTTCACTACTACCTACAGTTCTTGCTGTATTATTAACTATCGCTGGAAGCTTTTTAGTTTTAACTGGCATAATTTTACATTCCATGTCTCGTATGATCAACAATCTTATCCCCAATTTCAATCAGAATCTAAATGCACAAACTCCTAAAGCAGGGGAGGCATCAATTGAACTTAAAAGTATGCAGAAACCTGTTAAGGATAATAAATAAGCTTTTTTTTATATCAAAATAAATGGAACTCTCCTAAAATCTGAATATTTGGTTTTCTTATTTTAATCATGTCCAATGAACAGTTCACAATAAAAAAAATATCATTGGATTTCAATGTGCTTGTATTTAGATTTTATTGGATTTAATCATTCTCAATACCTTAAAATTGATTTCACATCTATTCTAAAATTTTTAAAATTAAATAAAGTTTAATAAGTTATTTTCATATAATTAATTTTTCCCTTTATTTTTGAATGAATTGGATAATTCATTAGTTTTAATTTCATGATTTTCACACAAAAATAAAATAAATATTCAGAAAATTTTATATTAAAAGGTTTGATTTGGATATAAAAGTTATTATGTCCTTAAATAGTTAATCACAAGTGTTTAAATATTTTTTTATTTATTTATCCCATAATATGTCATATAATCAAATCATGGAGGTTTATTACTGGTTAATTCTTTTATAAAAGTTTTTATATTCCTAATTTTGAGTTAATTCTGTATATTTCTCCTAAAAATTTGTTATTAACTTGCATATTAGTCATAGTTTACCTTTATTTGTGAAAAATGTCACAATCCCCCAAAAACTTTTTATAGTCATTAACAACATACTATACCCAGTTAAAGATTAGTAAATCAATCATTAACTGTGACGATTATAACAAAATTGTAAAAGGAGGTGAAAAAGCGAATGAAAAACCGAATAATATTCATAATAATTGCAGTAGCAGTAATAACATTATCAATGGGCTCAGCCAGTGCAGCTGATCTAAACCTCACTACTGGTTCATGGGATACAATTGGACTTGACCATAACAACGTAAATGAAGGGCCTAACCTCTTTATCATACAGACACACGTCAAAAACAACGGAACAACCAGTGCATCAAATGTATCAGGTACAGTAACCTTCCATTCTGGAAGTTCATATGTAAACCTGAAAACTGGTGAAAACACCACCAAAAATTTAGGTAACATTGCTCCAGGTGAAACAAAAGACCTGTACTACCAGATTGAAGTAACAAGGGATGCCAATGCCTACGGCACAAACAGACCTTACACTGTAGAAGTGTTTGAAAACGGAATTTCAATAGGGACCATAAATGGAACCTTAAGAGTTTTACCCAAAAATAACGGTTTAATAGGACAAAACAGGAATGAAATTATTTCTATAAGCTCAAATAATACATCACCTCAAGTTGGAGATATTTTCACTGTAACAGTACATGCGCATACATCATCCGACAATTATGACTATGTAGAATTACCTTTAATCCAGTATGATCCAACAAAAATACAGCCAATAAGTTACTTTGTGCAGTATGGTTCATCGACCTCCAACAGTTTACTGATAACAAGTCCCGGAACAACTGAATTTACTTCCACCTGGACTTTAAAAGCATTAGAAGCAGGTTCAACCCCAGTTATACCATTTATTGTAGACAGGGCAAATAATGCAGAAAATTACCACTATAACAAAGACTTTGGAGAAGATCAATTAACCATAACAGTGGGGGATAAATGTGCAGATCTGGCAGTAACCAAGACTGATAGTCCTGACCCTGTAGTAGCCGGTAATCAGTTAACATATACAGTTACTGTAACAAATAACGGCCCTTACACAGTCAATCAGTTTACATTAACAGACACTTTACCAGTTGGATTCACAGCCACCAGCTTCACACCAAATACTGGTACCTTCAACAACAGTACAGGTTTATGGACCGGTTTAAACCTGGCCAGCGGTCAATATGTGACATTAATAATCACAGGAACTGTTAGTCCAACCGCAACTGGAAGTTTAACCAACACAGTAATAGTTACACCACCAGCTGGCGTAACTGATCCAAACATGAACAACAACCAGGCGTCTGCCACAACTACAATAATCAGACAAGCTGATTTAAATGTGGTTAAGACAAGAACAAGTGGTTCTCCTGTAGCCGGTGGAACTGTAAGTTACCTGATTACAGTTACTAACCAGGGTCCATCCACAATTAATGGATTTACATTAACAGACACTACAAACCCTGGTCTAACTGGTGCAACCTACGGAACACCAAGCACAGGTAGCTATAACCCAGCAACAGGTGCCTGGACAGGATTAAACTTAGCTTCTGGACAGTTTGTGACAATAACCCTAACAGGAGGAATACCCTCATCTGCAACTGGAAATTTAGTCAATACAGCAACAGTGGCTCCACCTGCTGGGGTAACTGACCCTGATCCATCAGATAACAATTCAACTGTAACAGATGCCCTGAGTAAAGTAGCTGATTTAGCTGTCACCAAAACAGATGGCCAGACCCATGTTACTGCAGGAACCTCTACAACATATACAATAACAGTGACTAACAATGGTCCATCCACAATCACTGAGTTTGGATTAACAGGCAATTTACCAGCCGGATTGTTGAATCCTATTATCGGTACACCTAGTGCTGGTTCATTCAATCCAGGTACTGGATTATGGTCTGGTTTAAACCTGGCAACTGGACAATCAGTATCTATAACCCTTACAGGGTTAATTGATCCAAACTATACCGGAGCCACTATAAACAATACAGTAACAGTAAGCCCGCCTGCAGGAGTAACCGATCCAAACATGACCAACAATCAAGCCACTGATATAAACACAGTACTAACTCAATCTAATCTAATTGTGACTAAAACAGGAACTCCGAATCCGGTTAATGCTGGAGAACTGTTAACCTATGCTATGAGCATTACCAATAACGGTCCGTCCACTGCAAGAACTGTAACATTTAAAGATACTCTACCTGCAGCTTTAACCAACACAGAATACTCCCTAAACAACGCAAACTGGTACACATATGCATCAGGACAGGAAGTTGGCTTTGGAAATCTCAATGCTGGACAAACAGTAACATTCTGGTTAAGGGGAATTGTTAATGCAACCACACAACCAGGTTCAATAACCAACACAGTAACAGCCTATATCAATGGAACACAAAACAACCAGACTACAGCAACAAACACTGTAATTAACATGTCTCCTTTAACTGTAGACAAGTCAGGCCCTGCAACAGTTATTGCAGGTAACACCATAAATTACACCATGACTGTTTTTAACAACGGCCCGTCCGTTGCACACGACGTGAAATTTGCTGATACCTTACCTGCTGGTTTAATGAATGCAGAATACTCCCGGAACAATGCAAACTGGTTTGCCTACTCTTCAGGACAATTAATTGACCTGGGAGACATCAATCCATTAACAACAGTTACATTCTACTTAAGAGGAATAATTGACCCAAGTACCACCGCCACATTACTACAAAACGTGGTAAATGTGTACAAAGGACAAACATTAAGTGGAAATGACACTGCAAACACTACAGTAACCAGACAAGCTGACTTAGCTGTGACAAAAACAGATAGCCCTGACCCGGTTAAAACTGGTCAAACATTAACCTACATAATTACAGTAACCAATAACGGTCCGTCTGATATTATAAGTAGCGATGTTTTAACAGTAACAGATACCTTACCTGCAGGATTTACAGCTATAAGCTGGACTCCAAGTGAAGGTACATACAATGCAGGTTCATGGACAGGTTTAACACTTGATTCTGGACAATCTGCAACTCTAACCATAACAGGAACAGTTGATCCCGGAATAACAGACAGTCTATCCAATAATGTTTTGGTAAGCCCGCCTGCAGGAGTAACTGATCCAAACATGAACAACAACCAGGCCTCAACTACAACAACAGTAAACAGGGAAGCAGATCTGGTTATAACCAAAACTGTAGATAACTCTAAACCAATGGTTAAAGACACTGTTCATTTCACCATGATAGTCAATAACCTTGGCCCGGATACTGCAGTAAACGTTCAGGTTGCTGATAAATTACCGGCAGGTTTAAGCTTTGTAAGTTACACAGCAAATTATGGAACCTACAATCCAGCTACTGGCATATGGACCATTGGAAATCTTCCAAACGGTGCGAAAGCTGAAATCACTATAACAAGTATTGTTGAAAACAGTGGAACAATTATAAATGAGGCAAAAGTCACATCTGATACCTTCGACCCGAATCTTGACGATAACACAGCAATGGTAACAATCAACGTACAACAGCCAGATGAGCCAGCTAAACCAGAAGTAAATGCAGGAAGTGAGACTGTGGAAATGCAGGAAACAGGATTACCAGTAGGTATGCTTGTACTTGCAATATTAGCTGTTTTAGGCGGACTCATAACTCCAAAAAGGAAATAATATAATTTTTTAGGGATTTAATTTTCCCTTTTATTTATTTTTAGAAGAATTAATTAAAATTTCACTCTAATTATTTATAGATATTTTTTTAACATAGTGACATTCGTGTTTGTGGATAAAACCCTTATTTTTGTTATTAATATTGAATAATAGGCAAATTAATGTTTTTAAAGCTTGAAACAGTTAAAATTGTCAAATAATGCATAACAATATCCTATTAATTTTTTAAATTCTTCAATAATCATGATTATTCACAATATCATATAGATAAGTATTAATAAAATATTACTCATAAATATAATTAATAATACTTATCAGGCATACAGGAGGTGAAAAAATGACCAAAAAAATACCAAAAAAATTAGCAATAGTCCCAATGACTATCATGTTTACATTGATAATCATTGGAACAGTTTCAGCCGCCAGTATAAATACAGAAACAACATTAACGATTAATCCGTCCACCATCGATTTAGGTAATTCTACAACATTCACCGCGAATTTAAAAAGAGCGGACAATAATCAACCGTTACCTGGACGCACCATAGACTTCTATATAGAAACCAGCCCAGGAAACTTTGTAAAGATAAATTCAAATACAACCGATGAAAAGGGTGATGCATCCACAACATACACCCCATCAAGTACAGGGACCAGAACAGTAGGGGCAATATATGAAGGAGAAGCTTCTGGTGAAGACTGTTACCTGACTTCACGAGATTGCAATCCTTTAACTGTTAACGAAGTTTGCCATGCTGATTTATGTGTGCTTAAAACAAGAACAAGCGGTTCTCCTGTAGCCGGTGGAACTGTAAGTTACTTGATTACAGTTACTAACCAGGGTCCAACTACAATTAATGGATTTACATTAACAGACACTACAAACCCTGGTCTAACTGGTGCAACCTACGGAACACCAAGCGCAGGTAACTATAACCCAGCAACAGGCCAATGGACCGGCATAACATTAAATACTGGACAGTCTGTGACAATAACCCTAACAGGAACAATTCCTTCATCTGCAACTGGAAATTTAGTAAACACAGCTATTGTTTATCCACCAGCCGGTATAATCGATCCTGATCTATCTAATAACAATTCAACTGTAACCGATATCCTGAGTAAGGTAGCTGATTTAGCAGTGACAAAAACAGATAGTCCTGGTCCAGTTAAAACTGGCCAAACACTTACCTACACAATAAATGTGACTAATAATGGGCCTTCAAATATCACTCAGTTTACATTAACTGATGCGTTACCCGATGGATTCAATAACCCCATTTACACAGAAAGCAGTGGAACCTACAACCCAATAACAGGAGAATGGACAGGAATAAATCTATCACCTGGCCAATTTGTAACCCTGATCATAACTGGAACTGTGAATTCAGGAATCAGCGAAACATTAACCAACACTGTAACTGTAACACCACCTACAGGCACTACAGATCCAAACCTCGAAAATAATGAAGCCTCTACTACAACCACAGTAATTAGAGAAGCTAATTTGGCCATAACCAAAACAGTGGATAAATCCAGACCAGTGGTTAAAGATATCATTCATTATACACTGATCATCAATAACAATGGTCCAGACACTGCAGTTAATACACAGGTTGCTGATAAATTACCGGCCGGTTTGAGATTTGTATCATATACTGCAAACTATGGAACCTATGATCCAGCTACTGGCATATGGACCATTGGAAATCTTTCAAATGGAGCTAGAGCTGTACTAACCATAACTTCAGTAGTTGAAAACAGTGGAATAATTATAAATGAGGCAAAAGTCACATCCATTACTACAGACCCAAACCTCGATGATAACACAGCAAGGGTAACAATCAACGCACAGCAACCAGATGAGCCAGCTAAACCAGAAGTAAATGCAGGAAGTGAGACTGTGAAAATGCAGGAAACAGGAATACCAGTAGGTATGCTTGTACTTGCAATATTAGCTGTTTTAGGTGGATTTATAACTCCAAAAAGGAAATAATATAATTTTTTAGGGTATTAATTCCCATTTTTCTTTTATTTTTATTTAAAAAGTTTAAATTATAATTCACAGCAGAATTAATGTCAGGAAATTAAAATACAAAACTCATGCTTAATCTTTCAACATAGAACACCCAATATGACCATATAATCTAATCATCCATAATTTAAGTTTTATATCTCAATTTATCCAGTAATTTAATTATATAATAAGTAATACAGCATCAAAAATGAAATAAATCCAAATAAACCTTTTATAATACAACATTTCATTTTAATTTTCCATATTAATTATGTAAATTTTTAATAAAAACTTTAAATTTAATCATATTATGATTTAAGTGTGAAAAACGTCGCGAAATCGCCCCCAAAAATTTTTATATACCTTAAAGAATACTAACTTTAGTTAATGATTATTAGATCAATCACAACAGTAAATATAATTGTAAAAGGAGCCAAAAAATCTTTGATTTGTGGCCCAAAAAATTAAAAAAATGTAAAAGGAGGTGAAAAAGTGCAAAAAAATATACAAAAACAATTACTAATGATTACACTAACAATTCTAATCACACTCACAATTATTGGAGCCGTATCAGCTGCAACCAATAACACAAACACTTCATTAACAGTTAATTCATCTTCTACTTATGTTAACGAACCTGTTAATTTAACCGCTCGTTTAACTATGGATTCCGGATCAAATCCACCTCTAGTTGGCCAAACAATAACATTTAGAGCAGATGGTAGTATAATAGGTACTGGTATAACTGATAATAACGGATATGCCAGTTACATATACACTCCCACAAGTCAGAATCAAAATGTTAATCTTCGAGCGGAATTTGCGGGAGATAATCAATATGCAAGTTCAAACGGAACAGGCACATTAACTGTAAACCGTATACCAACCACTACAACTGTTACTAGTCCAAGCGGTTACAACGGCGATACTGTAAACATAGTGGCAACACTAACTGATAACATCCACGGTAATGCAGGAATAGCAAGTAAAACAATTTATTTCAACGTAAACGGAGTAGTTTACACTGCAGGAACAGATGCAAATGGTGTGGCAACTTTATCATATACCATTGGATTAAGTCCTGGAAGTTATTCAATATCTGTTAACAATGCACAGGATGTCTATTATGAATCTTCAACTGGAACAGGCACACTAACTGTTATCTCAATGAATCACCCTCCAACAGCAAACAATTACAATGTAACTGTCCCTGAGGACGGTTTACTTAGTGGTCATTTAGTTGGTACTGATTCTGATGGTGATACATTGACCTACAGCCTGGGAACAGCCCCTTTACATGGTACTGCAGTTGTTAATCCAAATGGAACAGCTACTTACACTCCATTTGCAAATTATAATGGTCCTGACTTCTTCACATATATTGTTAGCGACGGTAAAGGAGGATCAGCAACAGGCACAGTAACTATTACTGTTACTCCAGTAAATGACCCTCCTGTAGCTCAAAACGATACTGTAAACACAGATGAAGATACTCCAATAATCATAAATGTGCTGGGTAATGACTCAGATATTGATGATGGAGACACATTAACCGTTACTGGCGTTACTCAACCTCTTAACGGTGCAGTAACTCTTATCGGTGGAGTTATAACTTACACCCCAAAAGCAAACTGGTTTGGAAGTGAAACATTCACCTACACCATAAGTGACGGTATAGAAACAGCAACCGCAACAGTATATGTAAATGTAATCTCAGTTAACGATGTTCCAGTAGCAGTTAACGAAACTGCAACCACTAAAGAGGACACTCCAGTAAGTGGAAGTTTATCAGGTACTGATATTGACGGTGACTCATTAACCTTCGCCCAAGGAACCGGACCATCTAATGGTACTGTAATCGTTAACGCAGATGGAACATACACATATACTCCAAATGCAAACTATTACGGTTCTGACAGTTTCACATTTATCGTAAATGACGGTACCGGTGGAACAGACGAAGGAACAGTAAACATCACTGTTGAACGAGCAGTTGCAAGCATCTACGTTCTTACAACCGTCAGTAAAAACAACCCAACAGTTGGCGAAACCATAACCATAACCTTCAAATTAGGTAACAAAGGTCCTGACCCTGCAGATGATGTTGTATTTACTTACGTTATACCTGAAGGTATGGAGTTTGTGAGCTTGGAGACAGAACCAGGCTATCCGGCAGCAGTATACGACCCTGCAACCCGAACAATAACATGGACCCCTGGAACAGTACCAGTACTGGATCCTTGGCTTAAAGTCAACGTTAAAGTTCTAAAAGCTGGAACATTCAACATAAACCCAACAGTAACCACAACAACCTACGATCCAACTCTTGGAGATAGTATACAAAATGCAACTATAAATGCAGTTGCAGTTGTAAACGCTGCAAGTAACACTGTTGGAATGCAGGAGACAGGATTACCAGTAGCAGGATTAATACTGGCCATACTGGCTGTATTAGGTGGATTCATCACTACAAGGAAATAATTTATTTTAAGGGATTAAAAATCCCTCTTATTTTAATTTTTAGTTCTTTCGCCAAATTTATAAAAAATCTTAAATAATTTATGGATCAATTAATTTTATTCTAATTAAACCAGGCAGGCATTAAAAATGGATATTCGTATATTTATCATAAGTTCCGGTAATTACAGCTCAAGAATCATAAATAACATGGCCCAGATGGGCTTTGCAGAAAATATAGTAGGAATACATGAAGTTGATGAGAATCTACCAGAATTCATTGATAACATTGAAGAATACATCCCGGAAAACCTCCCTGAAGCAGATTTAATACTTTCAATTGGGCTTTACGGAGATATAAATATGATCATCCCCCATGTTGCAGAAAAAACAAATGCAAAATCTATTATAACCCCTATATATGACCCTAAACAGATACCCCTTGGACTTCAAAAAGAAATTGAAAGTGAAATAAATGATAAAACAATTATATTCCCTAAACCATTCTGCACACTTAAACCTGTCGGTGATAAATACATCGATGCCTTTGCAGAAGTATTCGGTGAACCTGAACTTGAAATAGAATCAGACAAACTAATAAGGAAAATTAAAGTTAAAAGAGGCGCTCCATGCGGCTCAACATGGTTTGTAGCAGAAAAACTGGAAAACACTCCTGTTGATGGGGCTGAACTTGAATCAGGAATGCGGTATCATAACTATCCCTGTTTAGCGTCCATGGGCAACGATAACCAGATAGGCGACACCTTAATGCACATAGCAGGGTATAAAATCAAAGAAGCAGTAAAAAAAGAACTTGGTTTTGCTGCTAAATCTGCAGTTGTAAATGAAAAACGCTGCGAAGGTGGAGATAACTGTAATTACATCTGCAGGGATGTATGTCCCACATTTAAAATAGGGGACAACACCATAATCATAAAAGAAAACCATAAAGTCAAAATAAACCCTAAAACATGTGGATACTGTGAAATATGCGTGCAAAAATGCCCATTTGAAGCTATCAAAATTGAAGATAATGTCAAATTAGAATAACATTATTTCTGTAATTCATTAAAAATCACTTTTTTTAAGTGAAAACGCTTAAAAGTGTTGATATTAAATATAAAAATTATTATACTGACAGAGTAGATAAAATGAAAGGAAAAGTTATATTTATAGGTGCAGGTCCTGGAGATCCTGAACTTTTAACAATTAAAGGCCAAAAAGCAATAAAAAATGCTGATATAATCATTTATGCAGGTTCACTTGTAAACAAAGAAATATTAAACTATGCAAAAAAAGAAGCAGAAATATACAACAGCGCATCCATGAACCTCAAAGAAATACTGGAAGTAATGGATAAAGAAACAGAGAAAGGAAAAAACATTGCAAGGGTGCATACAGGAGATCCATCAATATACGGCGCAATAGGAGAGCAGATCCAATTCCTAAAAAAAAACAGGATACAGTTTGAAATAATCCCCGGTGTAAGCTCCCTCTTTGGAACTGCAGCAGCACTTGAAACTGAATTAACACTACCTGAAATCTCACAGACAGTTATAATAACAAGACCCGGAGGAAGAACTCCAAAACCACAAAAAGAGGCTATAAAGGAGCTTGCAAAGCACAATGCAACAATGTGCATATTCTTAGGAGTGCACATGATTGAAAAGGTGGTAGATGAACTATCAAAACATTATACTCCTGATACACCTGTTGCTGTGGTTAAAAAAGCAACCTGGAAGGACCAGAAAATAATTAAAGGAACACTAAAAAACATTGCAGATAAAGTTAAAAATGCAAAAATAGAAAAAACAGCCATAATTGTGGTGGGAGAAGTGCTTGATCCCCAAACTATAACCCCTTCAAAACTTTATGATCCTGAATTTACCCATGAATACCGAAAATAGAGATGATAAAATGAAAGTTTTAATTATTGGAGCAGAAGGAATGCTCGGACATGACCTTGAAGATATTTTAGGTGTTGAAAACGAAATCAGTACCACAACAATCTATACCCTGGATATAACCGATTTAGATAAAACAGTTAAAACAGTGAAGAAAATCAATCCTGACGTTGTAGTACATGCCGCTGCTTTTACGGATGTAAATGGGAGTGAATCAAACCAGGATATGGCCTACAAGGTAAATGTCATTGGAACAAGAAATGTTGCAGTTGCCTGCAGTAAAGCAGACAGTGCACTGGTCTATATCTGCACTGACTATGTTTTTGATGGTGAAAAGGGCAGCTCATACTATGAATACGACCAGCCCAACCCTCTGAGCGTTTATGGTAAAACTAAATATTTAGGCGAAGTTTGCATACGTGATATTTTAAACAGGTTTTATATAGTAAGAACAGCATGGTTATACGGATTCCACGGTCCCAACTTTGTAACCACCATGCTTAATTTAGCAAAAACAAATGATTCATTATCAGTTGTTGATGATCAGATAGGTTCTCCAACATACACCGTTGACCTGGCTAAAGCTATTGCAGAACTGATAAAAAAACCAAGATATGGCATATATCATATAACAAATAGTGGTTCATGCTCCTGGTATGAGTATGCAGATGAAATCTTCAATTTAGCAGGTGCCCAGATAGATTTAAAACCAGTTACAACAGAGGAATATCCTCAACCTGCACCAAGACCAAAATATTCAGTTCTTGAAAACTACAACTGGAAGATGGAAGGATTAGAAGATATCCGAAATTATAAAGAAGCTCTAAAAGAATATATTAAACTACTGAAGGTGAAGGAAGAATGAAGGGAATAGTACTTGCAGGAGGATCAGGAACAAGACTCTATCCAATTACAAAAGCTGTATCCAAGCAGCTGATTCCAATCTATGATAAACCCATGATTTATTACCCTATATCAGTCCTTATGCTTGCAGGAATAAGAGAAATACTCATAATTTCAACTCCAAGAGATTTACCAATGTATGAAGATCTTCTTGGAGACGGCAGCGATCTGGGAGTTTCTTTTTCATATAAAGTCCAGGATGAACCAAGAGGACTTGCAGAAGCATTTATCGTCGGAGAAGAGTTCATTGGCAATGATAATGTAGCTTTAGTGCTTGGAGATAATATATTTCATGGCCACAGGTTCAGTGAAATACTTAAAAGAGCAGCATCAATAAAAGAGGGTGCAGTTATCTTTGGATACTACGTTAAAAATCCAAAGGCCTTTGGAGTTGTTGAATTTGACGGGGAAGGAAATGTAATCTCACTTGAAGAAAAACCAGAAAAACCTAAATCAAATTACGTTATTCCAGGACTTTATTTCTATGATAATCAGGTGGTTGAAATAGCAAAGGATGTAAAACCATCAGATAGAGGAGAACTTGAAATCACATCTGTAAATGAAGCTTACCTCAATAAAAAAGAATTAAAAGTAGAATTATTAGGTAGGGGAATGGCATGGCTTGATACAGGGACACACATCGGGCTTTTAGAAGCCAGTAATTTTGTTGAAGCCATACAAAAAAGACAGGGCTTTTACATAGCATGTTTAGAAGAAATTGCCTATAATAACAGCTGGATAGATGCTAAAACAGTCCTTAAGTTAGCTGAAACCCTGGAAAAAACCGAATATGGAGACTATCTAATAGATCTAATCAATAACAATGAATTTAAATAATTGTTATTTAAGGGTTAGATATCTCTATTTCCAATCATGGCTGCAAATGGAGGATCAATCTTCCTCTTTTCAATTACTAAAACATTGTTGTAATAATGCATAGAATGGGTTGAAAGGGTAAATTCATCCACATTTAACTTTTTTCTGGAAAGCCATGACTTTTCCTTTGAGTACCAGGCATTTAGATAATCTATTAAGTTCTTGCTGTATTCTATAAATGAGTTTTTTCTCCTGTATCCTCCACCATATGCTTCCATATAAGAGGTCATCACATCTTCACATAGGTATACACCATCAGGAGATATGAATGGATATAGTTCTTCAAAAGCAACAATTTGCTGGTTCATATAATGACCTCCGTCATCAATCACTATATCAATTCTGGGGATTTTCTCCTTCAAGCTGCGTAAAAATTCTCTATCTTCAGCATCACCAATAAATATCTCTATTTGCTCGCTTTCAAGCTTTTTACATTTAGGATCGATATCACTACCATATATTTTAGATTTACATCCAAAATAATGGCGCCAGAGCTCAAGGGACCCTCCTTTAGATACACCTATCTCTAAAACTGCCACATCCTTCCCAATAAATCTTGAAAAGTGCCTGTCATATATCTCAAAATAATGCAGGAATTTATGAATAGTTTTTCCTTTGTTACAGTAAAAATATTGCTCTAATTTGTTCATAGAATTAAAATCCAGATTCATCTGATTAGCTGCTGGTTTTTCTTCCATAAAAAAGTCTTTTTTATATTTTAGGGTGCCAGAATTATATTTTCTGAAACCTTTCAACCTCAGGTTGAAAGTATCTACATCAAAATTATACCAGATTTTTTCCTCTTTTATTCCCTGATCTAATAATTGATTCTTGAATTTTCTAAATTCTTGAAATTTCCCTGCTGCAACAAAAATAAAATCAAAATCCAACTCTTTAATATCATCAGTAAGAAAATTGTTTTTATCTGCAAACCATTTATTTCTACTATCCATTTCATTAGTTATAAAGGCAAGTGAATCAATTAAATCCAGATCAATTTTTTTAAATGCATTTTTGCAATTATTTAAATTCCCTAAAATAAGGATATTATATTTCATTAGTATTCTCCCTTAGTCTATCTCATAAACATAAAAATAAATATTTTTCCATAATGAGGGATAAATTTACATCTTATTAATTGTAAATAGAGTTATATAATCCAGGGTTAATAATATAACTTAAAAAATCTCAAATATTGATAAATCGGATTATTAAGTTTAATGTGTTAAAAAACAATTTGTTAAACATTACTTATTCCCAAGTTAATAATTTAATTTCATCTAAAGGAGTGAATACATGTCTAAATTTAATTTCAAAAAAACATCCATTGAAGGAGTTTATATCATAGAGCCAACAGTATTCGGTGATGAACGCGGATATTTCATGGAAACCTATCATGCACAGGAATTTAAAAAAGCAGGACTTGATTTTACCTTCATCCAGGATAATCAGTCTAAATCTAAAAAAGGAGTTCTAAGAGGGCTTCATTTCCAGTATACAAAACCCCAGGGGAAACTTGTCCGTGTCATAAAAGGAGAAGTTTTTGATGTTGCCCTAGATTTAAGGGAAAATTCCCCAACCTATAAAAAATGGGAGGGAGTTATACTCTCTGAAGAGAATAAAAAACAATTTTATGTACCTGAAGGATTCGCGCACGGCTTTTTAGTGCTTTCAGATGAAGCTGAATTCACCTATAAATGTACTAACTTTTATGATGCTGATGACGAGGGTGGAATTCTCTGGAATGACCCTGAAATAGGTATTAACTGGCCCGTTGATAATATTGAAATTATTTTATCACCAAAAGATAGGCAGTGGAAGACATTAAAAGAATCAAAAATTATTTTTTAATGGTGAAAAGATGAAAATATTGATTACTGGAGGAGCAGGATTTATAGGAAGCAATTTTGTAAGGTATATGCTGGATAAATACACAGATTACGAAATTGTGAATTTAGATACCCTGACCTACTGTGGAAATCTAGAAAACCTCACTGGAATTGAAGATAATCACAATTACACATTTGTTAAAGGAGATATAACTGACAAAGAACTTATAGATGAACTAACGGCCGATACAGATTATATCGTGAACTTTGCAGCTGAATCACACGTCGATCGTAGCATTGAAGATCCAGAAATATTTATTAAATCCAATATTCTGGGAACTCAGGTTTTACTAAATGCAGCTGAAAAATATGGCATAAAAAAGTTTTTACAGATTTCAACAGATGAAGTTTATGGTTCACTTGGTAAAACAGGGTACTTCAGGGAAGATAATTGCCTATCACCTAACAGTCCCTATTCTGCAAGTAAAGCAGGGGCTGATTTAATGGTAAGGGCATATAATGAGACATTTAAATTACCAGTGAACATAACCAGATGCTCCAATAATTACGGTCCATATCAATTTCCAGAGAAGTTAATTCCATTAATGATATCCAACGCCCTTGAAGATGAACCTCTTCCAGTATACGGAGACGGATTAAACATTAGAGACTGGTTACACGTCTATGATCACTGTACAGCAATAGATCTTGTTTTACATGATGGAAAGAGCGGAGAAGTTTATAATATTGGCGGAAATAACGAAAAACAGAATATTGAAATTGTAAAATTAATTCTAAAAGAGTTAGGAAAGAGCGAATCTCTTATTAAATATGTTAAAGATCGTCCAGGTCATGATAGGAGATACGCCATAGATTCCACTAAAATACAGGAAGAGCTGGGCTGGAAACCTGAATATACCTTTGAAACTGGAATATCTGAAACCATTAAATGGTATTTAGAAAATAAAGAATGGTGGAAAAGGATTAAAAGCGGAGAATACATGGCCTATTATGAGAAGATGTATGCAAACAGATAAGATACTCTTTTATATTAAAAAGTGTTGAAAATAGTTGATTCGATACTTTTTTTATGTATAGACATAATACAGAGTCAATTATTCATTCTGATGTTTATTGATTTATATTACAATAATTAAGCTCTTATTTTTTATTTAAATTTAATAAATAATCTTATTAACCTAATTATTTTACTTTTTACCATATTTACTTCCTTTAATAGTTGATATTTTGATATTAGTAAATTGTAATAATTATATAGTAATATTTATTAATAAGGAATTATATAATAGAATATTAGTGGTCATCAAATAACTTAACATGGTGACTACTCCTAGAATGGAATAAGGAGAGAATTGGGGGCGACATCTTCATTCATCACTTCATCGCCGTATAAAGGAGTATTTGTCGTTCCTAATATTCCTTTTAAAAAAAGAAGATCATTTTTTTTAACGTAGATAACCAAATATTTGAGGAAAATAATGATATGCAAATTTACCAGGGCAAATACTCCAGAAGTATTAGAAAAATCAATTAATAAATATTTAAAGGATAATTATAAGCTTGTTTCAGTAACAGCACCCAATGATGTTTACACTGCATGGCTTGTTAAAGATGACACACTTAAAAAAATCATTGAACACATAAAAGAGAAATTGAACAACTGAACATATTAAAAAAGAAATCATGTAACTAATTATCATGTAAATAAAATTTATCGCTCATGTCTGTTTGAGTGTGTCATTTTTTTAGTACTTTAATTTAAAAGAAATAGTGTTTATTATTCATATGTGTAGTTTAACATATTAAGTCATTTAAATTTACTATAAAAATTCTATTAAACCATAAGCCGATTTTTGCACAGGGCCATGAGCGAAATTTATTTTATAATTAAAACTCATTTTAAACTTTTAGAGATTAAATTTTTTTGTACCAAAACTAATAAGTTTTAAAAGATAGTACCTAATATAGATAAGCAATTGCAATGTTTAACTCTATTTATACAAGCTTAAATATAATATCTGGAAAGGGATTATTTCCATTATAGAATATTTAAACCCTGATGAAAAAAATTGAGGTGATTAAGTGGGAATACTCAGCAAAACATACATATGTCCAGAAATGGAATGTCCTAATACTGTAGAAGGAAAGGAAGGGCAGGTGTGCCCTGAATGTGGAACAGAGTACAAAAAAATGGCCAGTATTCAAGCGAAGAATTTAATGGTATTTAAACAGGATCAGATAAACGCTAAATCCAAAAATATGTTATTCAAAAAAGACATGTTTGATGGAGAACTAGAATTTAAAATTACAAACGATATGGATAAATTGGCTAAAGATGAAGCAGATAAAGATTGGAAGATATGGGAAGATATCTCATCCTTTGAACCAGAAGCACAAACAACAGCATTAGGTTTAAAAACAATTATTGAACAGAATAAAATTATTATACGGCAAAATGAATTAATATACCGTCAGTTAAAGAAATTCAACGAAAAAAGCAGCTAAAACATAGCTCTAATCACCATTTTTTTCAAAAAAAGGGTTTGGAAAGGATTTAAAATGGCTGATGAAAGAGCATATAGACGTTCCAAAAGAATTATATCTCGAATTTTAAAAAATGGATCTATAAAAATATAAATTCAAAAAAGAATTTGTTCAACTTCCACTAATGCAGGTTATTAATTGTTTTATTGAGAAAGCAGAACAAATATCCCCTTAAAGTTATATTTTCACATTAATTTAATAATCTTAAAAATAAAAATATTGATTTAAGCTTTATTTATTTTTATGCATGTTTTTAACAGATAAATTCCTTATCACTTTATTATTTTAAATATAAATTATTTTATAATTTATATAAATCTTTTATTTGTATAAATATCATTATAATACTAAAATGACAGTAAAAAAGCTACTTATATATTTTAAATAACTTAAATAATATTTATTATCCATTTAAATTAAATTTTTATTATTATTATACTTATAAAATAAATTATAAGTGAATATAGTCACCAAAAAGAGGAATAAATATTTATACCACTTACTTACAATATAATAGTGTCGATAAAATAATTTTATAGTAGAAAATTGAACGGGCATAAAAAGGTTTTATCGATTTTTTATGAACATGGGTTTACAATACCAAAAAAACCCAAAGCACCTTCCTCCTAGGGGCAAAATAGATAAAGTTCAGCGATAATTTAAGTTTAACCTGTTTAAATTGTTGCTGAACCTAAAACTTATTCTCTCAATTAAAAAAAATAAGATTACTCATTTTTATGTAAAAACCTAAATAATAAATCATATAATTTAACAATATATTATTAAATATAAACATGATTCTAATGATGTCTACAATAAAATACAGTAATCATACTTATTTAAAGATTTATCGAGTGATATATTGGATATTAAAAAATGGTGGAAAAATCTGAGTGATACTGACCGCGCAGTATTTGCACTGAGTTCATTCTGTGGAATAGCTCTATTATACCTTATTTTAAGTGGAATAATGCTTCCCGATATCACTTTTTTATCCCTTGAAACTTACAACTACCAGATAAATGATAAACCCTGTGAATTAGAGATAAGGGGAGTAACAGAGCCCAATTCAAAAGTATACCTGAAAAGTAAGAGTTTAAATCTAAACGGAGTTCCAGTTAATCTAAATAAAAATGGTAGTTTCATGTACAGAGTTAAAATTCCAGCAGAAATATCCGATACAAGTGTTTCTGTAATTTCAAAATCACGAGGAAAATATGAAGTAAATCAGGATATTCAAATACAGAGGCCCCTAACTTTTCTTTCCATTAAGCCAATGCAGAAGATCCATTACAACAAAAACAAAATCACAGTAGAAGGTAAAAGCGAACCAGGAGCTCAAATTACAATATTATCAAACATGACCCTTAGAGATAACCTTGATTTCCAAAGCTACATGAAAACTGCCCTAAATGACCCTGTAATTAAAAAAATAAGCCTGAAAGCAGATTCTGAGGGGAATTTTAACTACCAGTTCTTGATTCCATCTAACTCAACTTCTGTATACTTCAATGTCTCTGCAAAATCCTATGGTAAACGAAGCACAACTCAACTTCAAAATATTACACGTGAATTTCTAATTTTTCCTCCTTTAAGCTCTATCTTTGAAAGGGAAGATTCATCAAATACAGTTAGAATGAATTACTATAAAGGGAAGGGTTTCACCATAAGTTATCCTGAATACTGGGATAGAAAATCATATAAAGACGCTGGAAAAGAATCAAGATTTTATGTAAAATATGGACAAAATGTGGAAGGCATTGTATGGCATACTAAATTTGGTAAAAACTTCGAAAATTCCATTGAAGAGTATAAAAAGACGCAAGATATTCATTTACGCAAATGGTGGGGTGGAAATCAAGTTTATGAACAGAAAATTAATTCCAATGGTGTTAAGGGAATAAGAACTGTTTATATGTGCCAGCAGAACCCTCAATTTTCCAATGATATTTCAGCACCTTTTTATCTGGACCAGATCACGCTTACCCGTGATAATGTCAATGTTTTTGAACTTCAAATAACGGCATCTCAGGATTACTATGAGAAAAATGACTACATAATAGAAAAAACAGTGCAGAGCTTCAAGTTGAATTAAATTTTTAATTCCCATATTAAAACAATCTTGGAAAGGCTGTAGTATCTTTTAACATAATTAAACAACGATTAATTTGATATAATCAATTTTACGACTTCTATGGAACATTTTAGATAATTCTTTAATTCTATCTGCAGAACCATCCAGAATAAAGATTTCCATGCATTTATTTTCTTTAAGATGGCTGTGAATCTGGGTATTTATTATATCCTCAAAATCATGCTTGATTTCTGTAACCTTATCTTCCACTTCCTGACTGTGTATTAAAACAAGAATAGAATTTATTTCACCGCTTAATTCTTCTTTTTCTTTATTATCGGCTATTAACATCCGTGTGCTTGCCCTGATAACCTCTGATCGCCCTGAAAATCCGATCTCATCCTTAATTCTATCAATTTCTTCCAGCAATTTTTCATTTAAAGATATGCTGATTATTGGCATGATAATTATTATTTAATAACTTTCCATAAATATTTTGGTAAAAATTATTAACATAATATTTAAATATTAATAACTACTTAATATAATCTAAATAGATTAAAAATAGCTCCGGTGACCTTAATGGAAACAAGACGGATATTAATCCTATTGTTGCTTCTCACTGCAATGATAATTGCTGGATCCCTTATTTATTCTGCATCAAATAGCAAACAAAGCATAAATGAGGACAAAATAGGTGTAATAGTAAGTATAGCTCCGCAGGCAGAGTTTGTAGAAAAAATTGGGGGAGATAATGTTAAAGTAACTGTAATGGTACCCCCAGGAGCAAATCCCCATACTTACGAGCCATTACCAGCCCAACTAAGTAATGTAAGTCAAGCAGAACTCTATGTACAGGTGGGATCCGGAATTGAATTTGAAAATGTCTGGATGGGCAAAATAAGCAATTTAAATAAAAAAATGGCTATTTTAAACAGTTCCAGAGGAATTGAATTTATAAAAAGCACAGAATATGATGAGGATAATGAATACGATACTCATGTATGGGTATCTCCCCGGAATGCAGAAATAATGGTTGAAAGCATATATCAGAGCCTGGTTCAAATAGATCCTGCAAATAAAGAATATTATGAAGCTAATAAGAATAAATACCTCCAAGAACTAGAAGAATCTGATGAAAACATAACCAAAGCCCTCGCCGGAAATGAAAACAAAAAAATTTTGGTCTATCACCCGGCCTGGGGATATTTCTGTAGGGACTACGGACTCACACAAATTTCAATAGAAAAAAAGGGCAAAGAACCAACTCCCCAGGGAATTGCAAACGTCATAGACCAGGCAAAAAAAGAAAATATAAAAATAGTATTTGTTTCACCCCAGTACAGTAGAAAAAATGCAGATGCAATAGCATCCGAAATAGGAGGTCAGGTCATTATTATCGATGATCTTGACAAAAACTACATCAATAATCTAAAGGAAGTATCCAGATCATTTAAAAACGCTTTAAATACATAAATCATATTAATTTAACATATTAAAATTGCCTCAGGAATGTAAATGTCTGATAAAGCGCTTGAAATAGAAAATTTGTATGTAAGTATCAATAAATCCATTATTCTTAAAGATATTAATCTTAATTTAGATAAAAATGATTTTCTAGCCATAATAGGCCCAAATGGTGGGGGAAAGAGCACCTTGCTTAAAACCATTCTAAATTTAATCAGGCCAGATAAAGGCAATATAAGTGTTTTTGGCAAAAACCCTAAAGAAGCACTAAATATAATTGGATATCTACCGCAAAACACTTTTTTTGACCTTAATTTCCCCATAAACGTGTTTAATGTTACATTGATGGGCAGATATAACGGGTTATTTAAAAATTACACTCAAAATGATAGAAAAGCAGTCATAAATGCACTGGATGAAGTTTCGATGCTTGAATACAAGGATCGGCAGATAAGTGAACTATCTGGCGGTCAGATGCAGAGGGTTTTCATTGCCAGAGCTCTGGCAAGGGAACCTGAACTACTTCTTCTTGATGAACCAACTGCAAGTGTTGATCCTAAGATGCAGAAATCCTTTTATGAACTTCTATTGAAATTAAAGGAGAAAATGACCATAATACTGGTTACACATGATGTTGGTGTTGTCTGTGAGTATGTGGATAAAATTGCCTGCCTTAATCATATTTTATTTTATCATGGCATCCCTGAAGGTTCTGCAGATGCTATTGGCAAAACTTACAATTGCCCAATAGACATCATAGGCCATGGAATCCCCCATAGGGTGTTTAAAAAGCATGAATAAAATTTGAGGATATTTAATGTTAGAGTTACTCCAGTACGAATTTATGCAGAATGCATTCATTGCAGCAGTTCTGGTCAGTGTTGCATGTGGTATGGTTGGTACCTACGTTGTTGTAAAAAAAATAGTTTCAATTAGTGGGGGAATTTCGCACGCAGCTTTTGGGGGTATTGGTTTAGGTTATCTAATTGGTATAAACCCTATTGTTGCTGCCATTCCCTTCAGTATTTTTTCTGCACTGAGTATTGGATTCATCAACAAAAGAATTAAGATCAGTGAAGATACAGCTATTGGAATTTTATGGACCACAGGTATGGCTTTAGGTATCATTTTTATCAATTTAAGCCCTGGTTATGCTCCAGATTTATTTAGCTATCTTTTTGGGAGCATACTCACAGTTCCAGATTCTGATCTAACTCTAATGTTAATTTTAGATATAGTAATTATAATTATTGTATTTCTATTTAACAGAGAGTTTATAGCCATTTCATTTGATGAGGAATTTTCAAAAACAATTGGAATTAAAGTAGAACCTCTCTATCTACTGCTATTATGTCTTGTAGCCCTTAGTGTGGTTGTTCTTATAAAGGTTGTTGGTGTTATACTGGTTATTGCCCTTTTAAGTATTCCTGCAGCAATAAGCATGCAATATACAAGCAGCATCAATAAAGTAATGACTTTTTCAGTAATTATAGGACTGGTTCTGAATATTTTAGGCCTATGGCTTTCCTATATTTTCAATTTAGCTTCTGGAGCTACTATTGTTATAATTTTAGGTTTAACATTTATAATTTCCTCACTTATAACTAAATACTGGTGAAAATAATTTTTATTTGAAGTAAAAAACAAAATAGTAATATATAATGGATAAAAAATAATATCAGTAATCCAATGGTCATAGTAACAAATTACAATCACCAGATGGATATAACACCATTTTCCACCTACAAAAACCTAAATTATGTGAAAAAATTCACACTTTTCCTAAGAAAAACACATATCAATGTGATTACAACTTTATAGTAGGACTTATATGTCTAGGTGAAAAGTTAATGAATATTACTTTTATTCCGTTCTTCATTCATAATACTTTTCACCTCCTTTATGCCTGACTAATTTTTTAGTATTTATTATAAACTGTCTAATTATTCATTAATCTGATAAATATTTAAGCAGAGAAATTTAATATAGCTTCATGAACAGGATACTTATTGTTTCAATCTCCCTATTGATATTAGCACTTACCACCCCTGCAGCCTTTGCAGATGTTATAGAACCTGGAATGAAAAATATTGATTCATATTACATAATAACAAACATCAATGACTACCCTGAATATGTCTTTTTAGCCCATGGAACTCCTTTGCCAGACATTGAAATCATTAATTCTTGCAAATTCGGCTTTTATAAACTGAGCACAGTTTCAATATATGCTATTAAAAAATCAGAATTCAATGAGGAAGAACTGAAGAATATAGGTGATTCTGCACTTCAAAACTTCTTTAACAATAACTCAAAACTAATATCATCCAATATACAGCTTGATGGAAGCTATGGAGAAGTTGGAATAGATAATCCCCTTGAAAGTGCTCTTATAGAGCTTGAAATAACATCCATAAAAGATACCAGTATGACCATAAAAAAGTCTAAAGTGATATACTCATATTCAGATGGATCCATAGAAGAAAAAGCCATAGAAAACCAAAGTAGCTTACCAGAACCTTCAAAAAATAGTAATAATTGGTACTTTGCAATTCCAGTTTTAGCCCTTGCTGCTATTGGGGCAGTTTTGGTATGGAAGAGATTTAGATAATTCAATTTTCTTTTAAATTCCTTTTTTATTTTTTAATGAGTTTAAATCCTACTAATTCAAATTTTTAGTCATTTGATTATTTATATAAAATAAGGTTCAATTTATTTCAATGAATCATTTACTGCTTGCATGGTTAATAACTATTATTGTAGAGTTTTTTATCTTCCTGATTTTTCTTAAAAAGGAACCATTGAAGCTTTTTCTCTATTCATTGCTTATAAACTCCCTGACCCTGCCCATTGCAACCTATGGATACCTGAATGTTTTAAACAACATTTATATCATCGAATTAATTGTGTTTTTAGTTGAAACTGCATTAATAATGGTTTTAATGGAGTTAGATTATAAAGAAGCCATACTTATTTCATTTACAGCTAATTTAGTTACTGCATTAATTGGATTTACATTATAGAATTTACCCTTCAATTATTTCGTTGTTTAAGTATCCTTAATGAATTTGAGTAAAAAGTCAAAAACAGGTGCATTAAATAATATATTTATAAAAAAATATTAAAATATATGCCTTAGAAACTAAATTAAAATACCGTGAATGTCCAGATATAAAAAACCTTAATGGTAAAACTGGAATGATCAAAAAACGATCTATAGCAGTAAAACTAAAAGGTTTTTAGAGGGCATTCCACCATTATTTTTATATTATTGCCTGAAAATTTAATAATTCCAATCAAATACTCTAATCAATTTGTAAATAAAAGATCCTATACAAATAAATCATGGAAAAAATGCATAAATTAGATTCTGGTTTCCTTTAAACAAACAACTATTTTTCCTGATTCTGTAAAATCAACGGAACCTCCTATTTGTTCCAGTATGGTTTGAATGAATCTTAATTCTGGTGTTTCATCGTTACTGAAAGCACCTTCATAATTCATTGATAATTTAAAAACTTCATTATTTATCAGTTTCAAGGATATATTTATCTCTGTAACGTTATTTTCCAATTTATCAGAAATAAGTTCATTTAAAATCAATCCTAAAGGGATAGCAGTATTTATATCCATTAAAATTCCATTTGAATCCATATTAACTTTTACGATGTTTTTATCTGCCTCATAAATATCAAATAAATAGCCAATAAGGTCTTCTGTATATTTATCGAAATTGACCATTGCAAAATCTTCAGATTGCTCCAGTATATCATTTAACAGCGTTATTGCATTTACACGCGTCTGATTTTTAATATGAAGATCATATGTATCTTCATCAGCTGAAAATGGCTCCAGACTGATAACACCAGAAATTAATTTTAATGTAAATTGAATACGCCTGTAAATCTCTTCTATAAGCACTTCTTTTTCTCGAATTTCTTCTTGAAGATTTAGATTTACGTTTTCAAGTTCTTCTGTTCTCTGTTCAACCAGTTCATTCAGGTAATATCTGTGTCTTATTAGCTCATCTTCGATAAGTTTACGTTCAATAGCATAGGAAATAGATCTTGAAAGAAGTTGGCTATTTACCTGTCCTTTAACTAGATAATCCTGTGCACCTTCTCTTACAGCCCTAATTGCAAGATCTTCATCATTATATCCGGTTAATATCACTACTGGTATTTCTGGTGCCTGATCATAGACACTTGCAAAAGTATCAAGACCTGTACTATCTGGAAGATTTAAATCAAGTAGCAGAATATCAAATTCATCATTGACAAGAGTTTTTAATCCATCTTCAAGTCTTTGAGATTGATAAAGATCAAAAATAGGGTTCTCAATTTCTTTCAACATTTCCTCAATGATTCTAAAATCATGGATACTATCTTCAATTATTAAAACTTTAATAAGCTTTTCTTCCATATTAAGCCCCAATAATATTTTCTAATTATTCTTTGCTGTAAAAATTTTAAGGAGTTTAAGATAGTTTGGGTAATTCTATCATTTTCAACCAGAAATCTTCAATGGATTTGATAACCTTTAAAAAATTGTCAAAATCAACTGGCTTTGTAATATAACAATTTGCATGATTACCATAGGTTCTGATAACATCTTCTCTTGAACTGGAGGTAGTTAAAACCACTATTGGGATATATTTAAAGTTTTCATTTTCTTTTATTTCTTTTAAGACCTCACGACCATCTTTTCTAGGTAAATTAAGGTCTAATAAAATTATATCTGGTTTTGGTGCACTGGAAAATTTTTCTCTTTTATATAAAAAATTAAGCGCATCTATACCATCTTTAACCACGAATATCTTATTATTTGAATTAGTATCTTTAAATACTTCCTTAATTAAGCGAATATCTGCTGGATTATCCTCCACCAATAAAATTTTTATTGGGTCTGACATTGAATACCTCCCTATAATCTTGAATTTATATTGCAAATATCATTATAAAAAATATTGATTCTATGGTAAAATGCAGCGCTCTATGCTGCAAATGGGTCATATTTAATCCTGCAAGTTCGTGATAGAGATCTACAATCATATGAATCATTGCTGCCAGTATACCTATTTCAATGGATAAAAATAAAATCGAAATAACAATAAAGTGAAATATCGATTCTAAACCCTCATGGATAACCCAGAGCCTGATATTGGACGCCACATTCCTCTTAATAATACCTGCAAGCAGTATATAGAAATCAGCGAAAATGCTCCACATTATTTTGCTGTGAACTTCATCGCTAATAGCAAGTGCTAAAGCAATGTAGAACCATAAAATTTCCATCAATATCACCGTTATTAACGAAATAATACATTATCAATACTATTTAAGGATTTTCCACTGTTACAATACATATCAATAGAATATAATCATTCAATATTGTTAAATGTTTATTCTAGATTTAATTATAATTTTTTTTAATATGCTCCTTTTTGGCAAGTTGTAATCTTTAACTTCATTACTTGTAAAGTTTTCTAAAGGTTTGAGTAATTTAAAATATTCTATAAACTTCATTATATTTCAACTTTGATGAATAAATTTAGTTCTAAAATAGTAATTACTGACTTATTCATGGTAATTCCCAATCTATTCAGGAAGTTTAAAGATATCCGGCTTATTTTTAATGTACATAGGAGTATTTCATATGATAAATATATTTACATTCTATTAATTTCTAAATAATCTGAAGTATTCTTCATATATAGTTGTTATCCCACTATTAAAAGGTTAAATGGAATTATTCTGGCAGTTGATAGAATTAAAACATAATATAATTGAATAATTTATGTTAGTAGTTTGAATAGAGAATAATAAGCATTTATGCTGGTTTTTTTTCCTTTAAATACCATATGGGATCTTATTAAATAATATAATATCCGGGATAAACTTTAAATATTTTCAAATTAAAAAAACAATATTAATACGAAAAATATATTAACTATTACAGATAAATAAAAGTTTGAAGTTATGAAAAAATAGGTGCATGCTCATAACTTCCCTCCAATACTACATTACTATGAATTAGTCATTGTAGTGTGTAAAATCCATTTCATATGGGTTCCAACACAAAAACATGGCTGAATAAAATTTATGAGAAAATTAATCATTTTAATGGCCATTCAAAACCATCACCTTTCTTAATTAAATTATAAACCTACAATTAAATCTAATTTATCTGGTTTATGTTTAAATAATACAATTGAGAGTTTCATGAGATTTAATTAAAAAATTCTAATTTTAAATAATTTATTTTCATTTAAAAAAAGTAAAAAATTATTTATTATAAATAGTAAAATAAAAAGTCGATCCAATTCCCAATTTAGATTCTACCAAAACATACCCACCATTAAGGTTAATAATCCTTTTTACGACTGCAAGGCCCATCCCAACACCAGGATACTCTCCAATTGGATGTAATCGTTTGAAAACTTCAAATATCCTATCAGTATACTGTTCTTCCATTCCTATTCCATTATCACTAACAGAGAAAACATATTCATTATTTTCCTTTTTAGCTGAAACGTGAATTCTAGGTGGAAATACTTTTTTACGGAATTTTAGTGCGTTATCAATTAGATTCTGGAATACTTTGGTTATTTCTTCTTTATTACCATAAATTACAGGTAGTGTATCATGGGTAACTTCGCCATGACATTCTTTAATAACGTACTGCAGATTAAATAACGCGACATTAAGGACTTCTTCAGCATTGAAATGTTCTAAATTAGAATTTTTTCTACCTAGATGAGAATATTCTTGCAATCCTATGATCATACGCTGCATTCGTGATGCTCCACTTATAATATATTCTATAAAATCATCTGCATCCTCGTCTATTTTACCTTTATAACGCCTTTTTAGAAGCCCTGCATAACTGCCCATAGTACGTAATGGTTCCTGCAAGTCATGACTTGTAATGAAATTAAAGCTCTGTAACTCGGAATTAGATTGTTCTAATTCAGTTATTACTTCATTTAACCTCTTCTGACTCTTTTTTAACTCTTCAACCATTTTATTTGCTGATATATCTTTTACAGCTATTTGAAATCCTCTAAAGTTTTCCATTTCATCCAGTATAATCCTTGATTTTATATTTGCGTTAAAATGAGATTTATCTTTCCTTATAAATTCAACCTCACACTCTTGAGTATCCCATGTTTCTAAAGTTTTCTTCATACATCTGGAAAATATAATCTGAGAATCATCAGTTAAAAAAAGAACAAACGGAGCATTTATAATATCTGATTTATTTCTGCCTACTAGCCGGATGCCTTCTAAATTCACATTTTTAACTATTAATTCTTTGTTTAAAGTGAAAAATCCAACAGAGGAGAGATTATAGAGCTCTAGATATTTTTTTCTGGACTTATCTAAGCTTACCTGGGTCTTTCGAAGTTCTTTATTTTGGATCTCAAGGGCTGATTGTTGAATTCGAAGTTCACTTACTAATCTAATAACATTTTCATGGAGGATACCTTCTCCAGTGGTTTCATGCAGTATCTTTTCTGCAATGTCATAGATTTTATCAGCTTTGGTCATAGGTACAGCTCCGTTGAGTATGTATCTAATTACATGCACGTTGTTAAATACCTATTTAAGTATCAAAATGAATAATAGGGCTTATAAATCCCTTTATACATCTAATACACCTTTATGCCTTTTTATAAGTATATACTCAATGTAATTTTATTTGTTGGTAATTACTATATATATTATGCTATCTAAAAAAAATAGAAATTTTTATATAGCTACTAAATATTTTTTATTATATAATATATTATTAATTCATAATAATTAATTTAATATTAAATTAAAAGCTATTAAAACGTTTATTAATCATTATTTTTACTTTTAATTAATTTACTGATTTATTTTTAATTTATAATGATTAAAATAATTATTTAATTGTATATTATAATGGTTATAAAGCGCATAATTTTTAAATCATAGATAAATAAGTTAATGGTTATAATTATAGTTAGATACTTAATTTTTTTGATTATGTTTTATTCGTTAATGGATTATGGTTGAAGTCTTATAACTCTTTTAAACAGGTTATTTTTTTTAAGAAAAGTTTAATTACTCAGGTTCTTCACTATAAAATAATGCATTTAACATATGATACATGTACAACATTAAATTAGAATCTGCAGACATATCACATGATAAGAGATTAGAAATTCTTTAAAATTAACTGAATTAAAAATTAAAGAATATTTGAAGTTAATGAGTTAGATAAATTAAATATATTTCGAAAAAAATTAAATCATAAATAACAATGAATTGATTATTTTCTCCGTTTTTTGCTCGTTAATTATTCTGCCCAGTACCATCAATCCTAAAAGTCAGGAGGTTATGTTTTACCCTAAATATTTCCGTTGCACATCTTCAGCTGCTTCCATTAGATACACATGCCTTGTTTTAACATCTATGACCATATTATAACTGTAATAGGTTTTATCCTTCAATTTTAACCACCAATGATTATACACTGGCAAATAGGACTTGAAGTTTAGCATAGTCCCATGAAAAGTAAAAAATGTTGAAAAATTTAATAGCAATTTATTTTAATTTTATTAGTTAAAGATAATTATAAAATTTTTTTATTAATTTTCTGTAGGAGTCAATTTAATGGAAAATAAATGGATTAATCATTTGCAGACTATTCAAAAGAATAAGTGGCTTAATTATGTGCTACGCTACTGTATGTCCATTCTTGTTGTGATAATAGCATTCTGGCTGTACAGTTTAATGACAGCATGGTTTGGCCCTGGACTACCAACATACATACTTTTCTATCCTGCAGTTATAATTGTAGCTTTATTGGCTGGCTTCGGACCAGGGTTACTGGCCATATTATTATCTGTAATTATAGCAGGAACTTGGATTTTACTACCTCATGGCATATTTGGATTTGAAAATCCGATAAGCCTGGTTAGTGTGGTACTTTTTAGTAGTATGGGAGTATTAATAAGCACTACTGCCGAACTCTATCGCCGAAACCTAAAAAAAGCACAGGGATCTATAGAGACTGAGCGACAAAGGCTTATTGATGTTATGGAAATTTTACCGGGTTATCTGGTTTTACTGACGCCGGACTATCATATTGCCTTTGCCAATCGTTTCTTCAGGGAGCGGTTTGGTGCACATAGAGGCAAATGCTGCTATGAATACTTGTTCGGACTTGATGAGCCTTGTGAAAACTGTGAGACTTATAAAGTATTGAAAACCGGTGCACCTCATCACTGGGAGTGGACTGGCCCTGATGGCCGAAACTATGATATTCATGATTTCTCCTTTAAAGACACTGATGGCTCCTCTTTGATTATGGAATTTGGTATAGATATCACTGAACGTAAAAAAGCAGAAAATCAACTGATAGAAACTATAAGTGAATTGGAGCGTTCAAATCAGGAACTACAGAGTTTTGCTTATATAACCAGTCATGATTTGCAGGAACCATTACGTACTATGGGCAGTTATGCAGGGCTTCTAAAACATCGTTACAGTGGGCAATTAGATGAAGATGCTGATGATTTCCTTGAATTCCTTGAGAGTGGAGCAGCAAGAATGAAGGAAATGGTTCAAGGATTGCTTGATTATTCACGTGTTGGAACACAAGGTAAGGAATTTAATGAGTTTAATGCTGAAGATGCTTTAAATCGTGCTTTAACTAATTTGAAGTCATCTATTGAAGAATGCCATGCTGAAGTAACATACGGCCCTCTTCCAAATATTATTGCTGATGGGAATCAAATCCAACGAGTCTTCCAGAATCTAATAGGAAATGCACTTAAATTCCGTAAAGGAGAAGTGCAACCTAAAATTCATGTCGCTGCACAAAAAGAAGACAAAAAATATGTTTTTAGTGTTAGTGATAATGGAATAGGAATGGAAGAACAGTATACTGATAGGATATTTGAAGTTTTCAAACGATTACATCCAATTGGGAAATATCAAGGTGCAGGAATAGGTTTAGCCATTGTAAATAAAATTATTGAACATCACAATGGTCGTGTTTGGGTTGAATCTAAATTAGGAGTTGGCTCTACATTTTATTTTACAATTCCAATAAAAGAATGAATTAAATAAATTTTTTATAATCAAATTGAAAGTTTTTTTTCTTATTAAAGCGCTTATTTAAACTTTGTTTATGATATAAACATTTTAAAGTGCTTTTGAAAAAATAATTAATTATATAGTCACAGGCTGTTATCCATATGAATAAATAAGATTATATTAATCAAAGAAGCTATATAGAGGCAAATTTTAACATGAAATTTGGTGAAAAATTAAATATACATCCAATATACACATTTGTACGTTAAATGCATAAAAGATTACATTATTGTCCCTTAATTATTAATTTAATGTTAAATCCCAATATCCACTGCTAGTTAAATATAACCCATATTCCAAAAATAAATATGGCTAAAAATAAGTTATAAAATGCCAGAAATAATCTTTTTTACTTATAAAATTATTAATATTATATTTAAATTATATCTAGGAGTTAATATGTAAATTTAAGCACAATATTTCCTTATCATTATAATAATACAAAAATAATAGGAAATACATTAATACTAAAATGTATGTATTATATCGGGAGTTTGAGGATATCAAATATTTCCTCATCTCTTCACACCACTATTAGGACGTACTTGAAGTTGTGGGGCATCTTAAATTCCTCATAACTTCAATTAGTACATCTAATTAACTATTAGTTCTTATATTATACATATTTCTATCCTTTAAAGAATTAAAAACTAATGAAATTTATTTCATAATATAAGCAATTTAATTGAAACCTATTTTTATTAATAAAAAAGTGAAGTATCAAAATTTTAGTAGACTTTTATAGAAATATAGATAAAGTCTGTTAAATTAAAGTAAATAAATCAACCTAAAAATAATTAGAGCCATTTTAGAATGAAATATAGTACTTAAAAGCCATTTAATTCTTGTTGAAGACTAATAATCACAAAAGTATATAATATGAAGATCAATATATCACTTAGATATTCACTATTAACTTATTCTAATTTATAGGAGAAAATAGATGACCCAAGACAATATTCCAAAGGACTACGATCATAAAAAAGAGGTCGAATGGCAAAATAAATGGCAGGAAAAAGAAATATACAGATTCATAGGCGATGGGACAAGACCAAATTACATAATTGATACACCACCACCATATCCTACTGGTGCAACTCACATGGGGCACGTCTTAAACTGGACTTATATCGATATAATTGCAAGATTTAAAAGAATGCATGGTTATGACGTGCTTTTCCCCCAAGGATGGGATTGTCACGGACTTCCAACTGAAGTAAAGGTTGAAGAAACCTATAATATTAAAAAAGGCGATGTTCCGCGGGATGAATTCAGGAAAATGTGTGTGGATCTTACTACTGAAAACATAAAACAGATGAAATCACAGATGATATCACTCGGTTTTTCACAGGACTGGTCAAGTGAATTTGTAACCATGACCCCTGAATATATGAAAAGAACACAGCTCTCATTTTTAAAGATGTACAATGAAAGGCTGATATACAGAGGAATTCACCCTGTAAACTGGTGTCCAAGATGTGAAACTGCAATAGCATTTGCAGAAGTTGAATATCATGAAAATGAAACTTATCTGAATTATTTAGAATTTCCGGCAGAAACTGGAGAAGATAGTGTTTTAATTGCAACAACAAGACCTGAGCTATTATCTGCCTGCGTTGCTGTTGTTGTACATCCAGAAGATGAAAGATATAAAGAACTTGCTGGTAAACGCCTTGAAGTACCTTTATTTGGGCGTTCAATTGAAGTAATAACAGATGCAGAAGTAGATCCTGAATTTGGTACTGGAGCAGTTATGATATGTACTTTTGGGGATAAAACAGACGTATTATGGGTAAATAAATATGGTCTGGATATTATAGAAGCCATTGATGAGCAGGGAATAATGCAGGATGTTTCTGGAGAATACTGCGGGCTCACTATCAAAGAATGTAAGGACAAAATCATTGAAGACCTTAAAAAAGAAGGTTATCTTAAAAAACAGGAAAATGTAGAGCAGAATGTGGGATTATGCTGGAGATGTAAAGCTCCAATCGAAATATTGGTTAAAAATCAATGGTTTGTGGCAGTAAAAGAACTTATAGATGATGTGAAGGAAGTTTCAGATGAGATGAAATGGATTCCCGAATATATGGAAACACGTCTTCTAAACTGGACCGGTTCAATGGACTGGGACTGGTGTATATCCCGACAGAGAATATTTGCAACTCCTGTACCTGTATGGTACTGCAGTAAATGTGGAAAGGTACATGTAGCTTCAGAAGACATGTTACCAGTCGATCCAACCCAGGATAAGCCTGAAGGAAAATGTGAATGTGGTAACGGTGAATTTATTGGAGAAACCGATGTTCTTGATACATGGATGGACAGTTCAATAAGTCCCCTTTCTATTACTGGCTGGCCAGATGAAAGCTTTAAAAATTATTATCCCACAGCCTTAAGGCCACAGGGACACGATATTATAAGGACATGGGCATTTTATACAATTTTAAGATGTAAAGCATTAACTGGAGAAAGACCTTTTGATGAGATAGTTGTTAATGGAATGGTGTTTGGAGAAGACGGGCATAAAATGAGTAAATCAAGGGGAAACGTGATTTCTACAGAAGAAGTGCTAGAAAACTATGGAGCTGATGCCCTCCGATTATGGGCTGCAAACAGTGTTCCTGGCTCTGATGTCCCATTTGCATGGAAAGATGTTAAATATGGATATAAATTCTTAAGAAAATTCTGGAATGCTTTTAGATTCATAAACATGCACATAGAAAGATTTGAAGCCAACATGAGCGAAGCAGAAATCCATGAAAACTTAAATCCTATGGATAAATGGATATTATCTAAATTAAATAGATTAATTGCTGATATAACTGATTCAGTTGAATTTTATACCTTTGCCAATGCTGTAAACAAAATTCAGGCATTTATATGGCATGATTTCTGCGATGAATACATAGAAGCAGTAAAATACAGACTCTATGGAGACTCATCAGAACTTGCAGTATCAAAAGAAGTGGCCCAATATACACTTCAAACTGTTATATTGGGTTCATTAAAGCTTTTAGCTCCATTTACCCCTCATTTTGTTGATGAAATTTATCAGTATATGTCATCAGAGAATATCAGCATCCATAACACCCTCTGGCCAGAAGTTAACCAAAAATTAATAAGCGAAGGTGCAGAGGAAACAGGAAGAGTGGGAATAGAGATTATAGGTGAAATTAGAAGATTTAAATCAGGCTCTAAAATGTCTTTAAACACCCCAATTAAAACATTAACCATTTACGCAGCAGATTCAACTCTAATTAAAGAAATAGAGCAGTTAAATAATGATATTAAAGGTACAATGAGAATAATTGATTTAAGTGTACTTTCTGGAAAGCCGGATATTAAAGAGAGGGTCACTGAAATTATACCTCAAATGGCTAAAATAGGTCCAGAATTTAAAGGTGAAGCCCCAAAAATCGTTGAATATCTGCAATCAGAAAATAGGGATGAATTAATTTCTAAAATTGAAAATGATGGAGAAATCATTATTGATGGATGTAAAATTACTCCAGATCATATTGAAGTTAAAAAAGAAGTTGTAGGAAAAACCGGAGAGAAGGTAGAAGTTATACATGCAGCCAGTATAGATGTAATACTGGAAATAATAGTTTAAGTGATTCAATGGAACTTAAAATCCAAAAAACAGAGACAATTGAAGGAATGATAAAGGCACCTCCTTCAAAAAGCTATACACATAGGGCAATTATCATTTCATCCCTTGCAGATGGAAAATCAACCCTAATCGATCCACTGTTTTCAGAAGACACATTAGCATCAAGAAAAGCATGTGAAGCTTTAGGATGTGAAATTAAAGAAGAAAATAACAAATTCATAGTTGAAGGAACAGCAGGATCCCTTAAAACCCCCGATGATATTATAGACCTTAAAAACTCAGGCACCACACTTAGAATAATGACTTCTGTGGCAGCTCTTGCCCCTGATTGCACTGTTTTTACAGGAGATAGTTCTTTAAGGACAAGACCCATGCAAGATTTACTGGATGCTCTTAAAGGACTTTCAGTTACTGCATTTTCAACAAGAAAAAATGGTAAACCTCCAATTTGTGTTAAGGGTGGATTTAAAGGAGGTTCAACTGAAATAAAAGGAGATATAAGCTCCCAGTTTATCTCATCCTTGCTTATAGCTTCTCCTTACGCTGAAATCCCTGTTGATATTCACGTTAAAGGAGACTTTATATCCAAACCATACGTTGATATGACTACGGATGTTATGGAGAAGTTTAGAATTAATTTAGAATACGATAAAAAAAATAATAAATTCCACGTAGAACCTCAAACATACAGATCAAGAGATTACACTATTGAAGGAGACTATTCATCAGCTTCTTACATAATAAGCGCAGCAGCAGCACTTGAATCTAATGTCAGAATAAAAAATCTTTTTGAAAACTCAAAACAGGGAGATAAACAGATATTAGAGATAGTAAGAGAAATGGGTGCCCGGGTTAAGTTTAAAAAAGATGAAGTTGTAATACGTGGACATGGGAAACTTAATGGAGTAGAAGTTAATCTGGAAAATGCACCGGACCTGTTACCTACAGTAGCCGCCCTCGGAGCAATTGCTGAAGGAGAAACAAACATTAAAAATGTGGAACATGCACGCTATAAAGAAACAGATAGAATCCATACCTGTGCTCTTGAACTATCAAAGCTTGGAGTACAATTAAAAGAAAAAAAAGATGGTCTTTTAATTAAAGGAGGAGCAAAAGGCGGTATTGTAAATTCCCATGGTGATCACCGCCTTGTTATGGCTCTATCACTGGTTGGATTGAAAGTTGGCAATGTAAAAATAGAAAATGCATCTGTTTATGATGTTTCTTTCCCTAATTTCCCAGAAGGCATGAAGGAACTTGGATGTAACTTGGATAAGATATAAGTCTGAGATATCTTTAAACAAATACAGGTGAAAAAATGACAAAGAAAGGGGTTAAAATTGTAATTTTTGGTTCAGCTGATTCAGGGAAAACAACAACAATTGAAAATATTCTGGAGAGAAAAGAAGAAAAAGTAACAAAAATCGAATGTAAAGGAACAACTGTTGCCCTTGATTATGGAAATACAATGATTAACGACAAAAAATTCCATATTTTTGCCACTCCAGGACAGGAAAGATTTCAATTCATGCGTGAAATACTCTCCAATGGCTTAGATGGAGCAATTGTAGTTATAGATAACTCCAAAGGGATCACCGAAACAGATAAACAGATAATGGAAAATTTAAACTCTAACCATGTTCCCTATGTAATATTCTGCAATAAACAGGACATAGTACCTGGAAAGATAGAATCACCTTTTATTAAAGAAGATATTCCAATAGTTCCCACAACTGCAAAGTATGGAGAGGGAATACATGAAGGATTGGAAACTCTTTTAGGACTAATGGAAAATTAAAATAAATTATCTTTACTTTCTGATAGCATGTCAATAACTCTGGGGCCCTCAACAATTGCCAGTCAATTCTGGTGTGAAATGGCTGTTGATTTAAGGCGTAAATATGGAGAAGTTTCAACACCAGAAAAAGAGAAAGGCAGTGAAATCCATAAAGACCGATTTCTTGAAGTATTAGAAGAAATCGAGGTTGAAATAAAAACTCCTGGTGATAAACTCCATTCTAATATCCACAATATGATGGTAGGCCTGGAATTATACACGAACGAAGGTTTAACCCACGAACTCCCTATTTTAGCTAAGTTTGATTCTGCACATATTATGGGTATAATTGATGAGATAAAACTGATTGAAGAAATACAGGGAAAAAATAAATTAAAAAAGACCCAGATCGTAGAGATGAAGACCCGTAGAAGTCTGAATCCTCCATCATCCCAGCAGATACTTCGAGATAAAATGCAGGGGATGATCTACTGGTACGGGCTTAATTCAATGATAAATAAAGAAACTGAAATGGGAGATTTCTGGACTGCATTTGATATTGATTTAATAGAAAATAACTTCAATGAACCAATTTTAAGCGAAGCATACATGAAGAGTCTTCAGATTCCAAAGGAAAAACAAAAAGAATACGGAAGTCTTCTTTCAATTGGAAATTTAATTAATGAAACCCTTAAAAGGGCCAGTAAATTACCTGAACTAACAAAAACCATAGAAATCATTTATATACACCAAAAGACTCTTGTTGAAGTTCATAGAGAAAGATACAATTTTGATGAAAGGTTTTTTACCAGGGGAATGAAATGGGCACTTGAATACTGGTCAGGGAAAAGAGAACCAGGTTCAGTCGGGCAATTAAATAGCTGGAAATGTGATTTTTGCAGTTACTACACTGTTTGCCCTACCATCCACAAGAAATGGAAAGAATAGGTGATTATTATCCAAAAGAAGATTAAAGAAATAATGAAACGGCTCAATAAATACGTTGCAGAGCCTCCCAAAAAACCAGATCCATTCAGAGTTCTTATTACTACGATCTTATCCCAGAGAACCAGGGATGAAAATACAGATGAAGCTGCAGCAGCCCTTTTTGCAGTTTATAAAACACCAGAAGAGATTTCAAATGCTCCAACCAAAGAAATTGAAAAATTAATTAAAAAAGCAGGGTTCTTCAGGGTTAAAGCTAAGAGGGTAAAAGAAGTCTCAAGAATAATTCATGAAGATTACAATGATGTTGTTCCTGATGATATAGAGGAACTTTTAGGACTTCCCGGAGTTGGAAGAAAAACTGCAAACTGTGTTTTAGTTTATGGGTTTAAGAAGAACGCCATTCCAGTTGATGTGCACGTCCATCGTATATCTAACCGTTTAGGGCTTGTAAATACCAAACTTCCTGAAGAAACTGAACTGGAACTGATGAGAATTGTTCCTGAAGGCTACTGGTTAGATTTGAACGAGAAATTTGTACGTTTTGGACAGGATATCTGCCGTCCTATTGGCCCCAAGCATGAAGAATGTCCTGTAACTGATCTTTGCGATTTTTATAAAGAGATTAAAAAATAGATTCTATCATAAATGGAATATCTACTTTTTTATCATTTAATTAACCTTTTATATTTATTCTACATAATCTTGAAGATTATAGTATTAATTTTAATCAGCTCCTTTTAAATCCAGAGGATTTAAAGAATTTCAAAAGTCATGTTACATAGATAACTGCCAGAATTGACACATTATCAAACAGAATAACCGAACTTCGAGATATATAACTCATCGATGAGCAGAAAACTTGATCAAACCGTAAGGATTTTAATGGTGGTAACAGTAATATTTGCCACCTTAACATTCCTCGTTGGTCTATACAGGATGAATTTTAAGTTTATGCCCGAACTTGAACACCCTTTGGATACCCAATTGTCTTATTTATAAACTTATTAATTGCCTCTGGTATGTTCCTTTACTTCAGAAGAAGAAAATGGATATGAATTTATCAGAGCATATTTAAGGGCTTTATTTTATCCTATAGTACCATTTCATCCAATCAACAGTTCTTTTAATCCCTTCCTCTGGTGGGACTTTGGGGTCATGTTTTAAATCATTAATAGCCTTGGAGAAGTCCATAGTTTTAACTTTGGTGGTGAAAGCTTCAGCTTCCTTATAAGTGACCAGCGAATCATCAACTCCAACCGCATCCAGGACCATATCGCTGTATTCTTTGATGTCATGCTCCCATTCCTGCTTACTTCCAACATTGTAGACTTCTCCTGGGATGAAATTATCCACAATGTTGGCAAATGTCCTTGCAGTATCTTCCACATAATCAATTATCCTTTTATGCCCTTTATAAACAGTGTATGGTTTTTCATGTAATGCATGGTAGATAAATAATGGAATAAAACCTTTATAAGGATGAAAATGCTCATGAGGACCATAACAATTTACTGGCCGGACTCTAACCGTTTCAGTATCAAACATTGTGGCTGAATTCATACACATGAGTTCTCCAGCCCATTTAGTGATTGCATAATCATTCATCTGGTATGTATCTTTTATGGGGTTGTTTTCCATTACATCCTCACTCATAATACCAGTGTAATCTCCATAAACCTCTGCAGATGAGAAGAAAATCATTCTAAAACCTAATTCCTCCTGTAAACGAATCATATGCTTTGTACCAATTACATTAGTTTCCCAAAGGTTTTCATAATGTTCTTCACCGTTCCAGCGGCCATATTCAGCTGCAAGATGATAAACATAATCAAATTCATGGTTTTCAAAGACTCTTTCAAGCTGCCTGAAGTTCTTAACATCAGCTCTTACATAATCATCTCTATCATTATGTAACAGGTCAAGTGATAGGACTTCATGCCCCCTACTCTTTAATTCATTCACAAGATTTGTTCCAATAAATCCAGCTCCGCCTGTAACCAGTATCTTTTGAGTTTCCATATTCATATCTCCTAATGCACGCTTACCATATTTTTCCCTGAAATTATCAAAAACTTATTAGTTTTGCCATCTTTTAATAAATAATTAATATTATATATTACATATTAATATTAATAACTTATTATTTTGGCAGTCCCTTCTTTTAACTATCTTTTAATAAATAATTAATATTATATAATACTTATTACTATAATATATAATGACATAATAATATTACAAAATAATTTTGATTTAAAGTTAAGGAAGGAATTCAAATGAGTACATCAAACGAATATGAAAATGAAACTGTATTAATAACTGGTGGGGCAGGTTGTATTGGTAGTAATCTGTCTCGTAAGATTGCTGAGTTAGGTGCTGAAAGGGTTATAATTCTTGATAATTTATCTTCTGCTTACACATGGAATATACCTTCCAATGATAATATTGAATTTATTAAAGGAGATATTCTGGATGATGCATCATTAAAGAGGGTGTTTAAAGAAAAACCAGACTATGTATTCCATCTTGCAGCTCACTTTGCCAACCAGAATTCAGTTGATAACCCAGAAAAAGATCTAATGGTCAATGGAATAGGAATCTTAAAAGTACTTGAATACGCTAACCTTGTAGGGGTTAAAAGGTTTGTATACTCATCTTCCGGATGTGGAGTTTACGGTCTGGACTCTAAAATGCCATTTGAAGAACACGATATCTCAATAAAACTCCACACGCCTTATCAGGTTACTAAATTGCTTGGAGAGTTATATACTAATTATTTCCATAATCTTTATGATCTTCCCATTGTAAATGCTCGTTTTTTCAACGTTTTCGGCCCGGGAGAAGTGCCAGGAAGATATCGTAACGTTATTCCCAATTTCTTCTACTGGGCAATGACAGGAAACCCACTACCCATAACCGGAGACGGATCAGAAACCAGAGACTGGACATATGTGGAAGATATTGTGGATGGACTGCTGCAGATGGGAATAAAAGAAGAAGCCATTGGAGAAGCTATAAACCTTGGATCAGCCAAGGATCATCGAGTAATAGACATGGCAAACACTGTAAACGAACTAACAGGTAACGCGGAAGGCATTAAATTCGCACCCCGCAGAAACTGGGATGCAAAAACCAAACTATTATCATCAATCAACAAAGCAGAAACCATACTCGACTACAAGCCACAAATGACATTTAAAAAAGGATTGGAAAGAACTTACCAGTGGTTTACAGAAAACTGGGAAAACATAGAAAAAAACGCAGAATTCGACTCTAAACAACCTAAAAAAATAAAATTAAGGCAAAAAATAAGTTCTAATAAAAGTATCAACTGTTTAAGGGTCTGAATAATTTATTAATGCTTAATATCAGTATTCCCTGGTAAAATCCGTCAAATACTTTTATCCAATGAGTAAATTTTAGAACTAATATTGAAATAAAGGCTCTTTAAATGATTGATAAAAAAAATAAGCTCTGATATTGGGATAATAAAGATTATAAAATATTATATTATTATTTTGTTGAGTAATGGTTTAAACGCGGATTATTCAGATGGGGGATTTCATGGATAATGAAAAAACAGATAATTTCAAAATGGTTTGTATTGGTCAATTATTATCAGATGGTTCTGGAGTAGGTGGTGGAGCACGTTTTAAGAACATGATATCTATTTTTGAAAATCTTGGAATAGAAATCAACTTAATTTCCTTTTCTTTTTTTTCTGACAGATTCTCCATTGAGCATAAAAATAATGAATCATTTAAAACAACTATTATACATCTACCTAAAAATTTACCCAAATACTTAAAAGCTTTTGCCATTTTTCCAGTGTTTTATTATGCACTAAAAGAGTCCAGGAATTCTGATCTTATTTTTACAGATTTTATTACAGAGATATCCTATATCCCTGCTACAATAACAGGTAAAATTTTAAATAGGCCTGTTATTTTAGATTACATTGATACTAATTTTTTTAAAATGATACCTGGTTTTATCAGGAGATATGCTGCAAGGAATGCAAATATGATTTTTGCAATCAGTTATTATCTTCAAAACTTCGCTAAAGAGGAATATAACTGCAAAAATGTTCTTTATCTACCTAATGGTGTAGATACTGACCTGTTTCAAATAGATGAAATAATGAGAAATAAAAAAAGAAAAGAACTTAATATTGAAAAGGATATAGTAATAGGATACACTGGCTCATTTGCATATTATGAAGGGATTCCAGTACTTCTTGAGGCCTTCAAAAATTTAAACAAAAAATATCCAAACTTAAAATTAGCAATAATGGGGAAGGCATATTTTGATGGCGATCAAAATATAGCTGAAATCGTTGAAAAGAATAATCTTGAAGAAAAAGTCATTTTTATTCCAGCACAACCCTATGAAAAAGTTCCAGATTATTTATCTGCCTTTGATATACTGTGTTGCTCTAAGCTGGATGTTGAAATAAATAGAGTGGCCAATCCTATAAAAGTTGTTGAATATTTATCCATGACTCTACCAACAGTTTGTTCTGCTGTTGGGGGGATCAATGACACTATAACTGATGAAAAAGATGGTTTCCTGGTTAAACCTGGGGATATTAAATCATTGGAGAATAAAATAGAATGGATATTACAGAATCCTGATATATCAGAAAAAGTAGCTTCTAATGGACGTAAAACTGTATTAAACAAGTATAGTTTTGGTGCAACTGAAAAGATTGTACAAAACGCGTTAATGAACATTATAAAAGCTGGAAAATAGAATATTTGATTTTCATGCTGATAAATAATTTTATAAAGTTGAATGATTGGCCAATTAAACAATTCATTTGGCTTATATTAATAATTCAAATAAGCCTTTTGGGTTTAATAGCCTTAGATCTAATACAAATTAATATTCCTATCATAAGAGAAGTCATTGGATTTATTTATCTGGCATATGTACCCGGAATATTGCTACTTAGAATTTTAAGGTTGCATAAACTAAGCAATATAGAAACAATATTATATTCAATCTCTTTAAGTTTAGCTACTTTAATGTTCCTTGGTTTATTTATTAATTTTATATTACCATTTTTAGGCATTGGAGAACCGATTTCATTCGTGCCATTGCTATTATCAACATATTTAGTTACATTTTTTTTGCTATTATTAAGTTATTTTCTTGATAAAGAATTTATTCAACCTACCAGTATTAAAATTTCTTCAAAACATCTATTTCTATTATTACCTTTATTTTTGAGTATAATTGGAACTTATCTAATTAATTATTATGATAATAATCTGGTCATTATCATTATGATTTTAATTATAGCACTCATAATTTTACTGGTTGGGTTTAACAAGATTGATAGAAGCTTATATTCATTTGTTATCCTGATACTTTCCATTTCTCTATTATTACACAATTCTTTAATTTCAAGTTATATTTCTGGATTTGATATTCAAAGAGAATATTTTTTAACTAAACTAGTTATTTATAATTTTAAATGGGAAACCTTTCCTAATTTGGTCTCACTTACTGATTTAAACTCAATTTTGAGTATAACTTTATTACCATCCTATTTTTATCATATAAGTAACATAGATATAATATGGATATATAAGTTAATTTATCCCTTAATATACTCTATTGTTCCTTTAGGATTATTTAAATTATTTAAAAGAGAATTTAACAGTAAAATTGCTTTTTTTTCAGTCATTTATTTTATAGTTTCTTATAGTTTCTTTTACAATATGATGCAATTAATGAGACAGTTAATATCTGAGGTGTTTCTAGTAGCAATTATTTTACTGTTTTTGGATACAAAAATGAATGAAAAATCCAGAAGTATTTTAATTATAATTTTTTTATTATCTTTAACAATGTCCCATTATGGCCTGGCGCCTATCTTTTTATCTGCTCTAATTGGAGTTTATCTTCTACAATACTCATTTAATTTATATAAACGGAATAAAATAGAAAGTAAAATAGATACAATTAACCTTACTATAGTATTAATATTTTTAACTATAGTGCTCATATGGTATATTTATAACAATAATTCTTCTGTATTTATATCTATTTTAGGGATATTCAATGGTATATACAGTTCAATATTAACCAGTTTCTTAAGCCCCAATTCTACTCAAGGTTTAACCATTATTGGAATGAAAGTCACCTTCTTTAATTCAATAACTAAATATCTATATCTTTTCACTCAATTTTTAATAGTAATTGGAATTATTGGTTTTTTATTCAACATAGGAAATATAAATAAAAGATTTAAAATGAAAAAAGGATATTTTTTCTTTGCAATTATATTTCTAGGAATTTGTATAATATCAATACTAGTTCCAAAATTTTCTAGCCAATTAGACACTGTAAGAATGTTCCATATAACTATAATAGTCTTATCTCCATTTTTTGTAGTTGGATTTAAGTTAATTATGGATAAAATTTATTTATTGATAAAATCAAACAAAAGTCTCAAAACATTTAATATTATTTCTATTATAGACAAAATTAGTTTATTAATAAAATCAAACAGGAGTTTTCATAAAACATTTAATATTATATCCATATTTTTAATAGTATTTTTGATTTTGAATACGGGATTAGTACAGGAAATAGTAAAAGAGCCATATAAACCAACAATGGCATTAAGTTCCTCTACTAACCCTCCAGTTTTTAATGAAAAGGATACTTCCAGTGCAGAATGGTTAAATGGATACAAGAATAATGAAAGTTTTATCTATTCAGATATTAATGGTTTTGTGCTTTTAGGAGGATTTGTAGGTCCTAAATCTATACTTTTAAGTTATAGCCTTGATACAAATAGATTCAACGATTTATCCAATAATTCTTACATATACCTGATATCCAGCACCAACAATGGAACATTAAACATTGTTCAAGATAGTGTAAATGGCAGTAGAGAAGGATTCATCGATCAAAAATTGTTAAATCCTATAACCCGGGGTAAAAATAGAATTTACGATAACAATGTAATTATATTATTTTAAAGCACATTCTTAGTGATATAATGTTAAAAAATGAAAAAATTTGTTTTCTAGCTCCTACAGCATATCCACTTCTAAAAAATAAAAAAGAAAATATCAAAAATGTTATAGGTCCAGATATAGATCAAATAACTTTAGCAAATGAACTAAACAAAGAAGGATATAAAATTACTATTATTACTCATAACGAAGGGGGGCCTCCAGAAGAGTTAATCAACAACATAAGAGTAATAAAAATATATTCACCTGCATCTAAAATTAATTTATTTTCAAAAATAACATATCTATGGAATGCATTCAAAAAATCTGATGCTGATATTTACTTCCATTACGGCGATTCATCAGGAATCTTATCAATATTTGCGTATTTAACTGGTAAAAAAAGCGTTTATAAAATTGCTTCTGATGTACTATTAGATAGAAATCTTATCATTAATGAAATTAAAGAATTTAAGGACTCTAAATTCAATTCCAGATCTATAGGGAATTGGATCGAAATTAAATTTTCCAATGCAGTCTGTTTACAAAATCAATACCAATTAAAGATGCTTAAAAAGAGATACAATAAAAATGGAAAGATTATTAAAAGCCATTTAGAAATAAAAACTGTAGATTTAGATAAAAAATCAGATATTCCCTTAGTTTTATGGATTGGTTCAATGGCCGAAGTTAAGCAACCATGGTTATTCATAGAACTTGCAAAAATGATGCCTTCGGTGAAGTTTCAGATGATAGGAGGTTATCAGGGCGATCCTGCTCTTTATAATGAAATGAAAAGAAAAGCTGAAGAGTTAAAAAATTTTGAGTTTCTGGGCGTAGTACCCTTTGAAGAGATAGATTATTATTACAATAAAGCATGGGTCTTGGTAAATACTTCTATGTTTGAAGGATTCCCCAACGCATTTCTTCAAGCATGGATGAATTATATGCCTGTATTGAGTATCAATGCAAATCCAGATGAAGTAATAACTAATTATAAACTTGGATTTTATTCAAGAAATTTAGAACAATTGAAGGAAGATTTAAGTACCTTATTAGATGATGACGAGTTAATTAAGGAAATGGGGATAAATGGAAGAAAATATGTGGAAAAAAATCATGACATTAAAAATATTCTTCCAGAATACATTGAATTATTCAATTTAATTTAATTTTTATCAATGGAATTTAATATTTTAAACGAAGTCCGAAAATTAGGTGCTAAATTAAATATCACTACTAGATAAAATTTTTAATTCAATTATCCACCAATTGTGCATATATTAACTTATGAAAATAGATTTATTCAATTATTATCAGTGATATGTAATCTATTTAGTGTGAATCTGATTTTAAACTGATGTATAAATAATTTATTTAGTCCAGTTAACATAAATACTAATTAAATGGTGATAGAAGCTAAATGAAAATATTATACAATGTAGATATATTAATTATTATATCTTTAGCCCAGGGTCGGTATAGTATCCACCATAAAAACAAGCAAAATACTAAAAGTAAATAGTATTCATTAATCCTTTTTTTACAATTAAAAAAACATTTTATTTGCTATAATATGTTATTATTATAATTATAAATATTAGTAATAATATAATATGAGTAGTTAATTAATAAGTATTCTTTTTAATTAACGATATCCATTTAAAAGGAGATGAAAAAATTTGAAGAAAAAATACATGTTCGCTATGCTCCTCATCATTACAGCGATCACCTTTTGTGGAACTGCTACAGCAGAAGAACAAAATATACAGGACAACTCAATAGTTGACACATCAATTACAACTTCTTCTACACAGGATACTATACAAGACTCCCAATCAGGCCCCAATCCACAAACTGCAGTAAATGATCAAGATACCAACAATGAAACAGCGCAAAATAATCAAAACACTACAAGCAATAACCTGGCGAACACTTCATACGGTGCAAATGAAGAACCTAAGGTAGTTATAACATTTGACGATGGATATGAATCTGCATATACAATTGCATATCCTATAATGGAACAATATGGAATAAAAGGAACAGTATATGTTACTCCTGCCTGGATAGGAGCGCCTGGATACTTAACATTACAGGAACTTACTATACTGCATAATGCAGGCTGGACAATTGCAAACCATTCATGGAACCATCTTCTTCTACCAGAATTACCTAGAGAAGCAGTAACTAATGAAATTCAAACCACTATAGACTGGCTTAATAGCAATGGATTTGCAGACGGCGCATATCACCTTGCATACCCATATGGAGGGTATAATAATAGTGTGTTAGAAGTATGCAGTGAATTAGGAATAAAAACCGCAAGAACAGTTAATTGGGGGATCATCTCTAATGACAATATTGATAATTTACAGCTTCCAATTATACTCATCAGAAACGATGTTACAAGAAATTTCTGGCAGCCTGAACTCGATAAATCAATAGCACAAAAAGGTACGGCTATTTTTCTATTTCATAATATTGTAACAGGTAATCCTATCATTCTTGAAGATATTACTGTAGCTGCTTTTAATGAAATTATTGAATATATAAATCAAACTGGAGTTAAAACAGAAACAATCAGCGAGTGGTACAATGCAATGAATAATCCTGCACCAGTAGCCAATTTCACTGCAACACCAACAAACGGAACAGCACCATTAACTGTACAGTTTACTGACCAGTCAACAGGAAGTCCAACCTCATGGGCATGGGATTTCAATAATGACGGAATAGTAGATAGTACAGCGCAAAATCCAATTTACACTTACAGTACAGCAGGTACATACACAGTTAAACTTACTGTAACTAATTCTGCTGGAAGTAACTCTTTAACAAGTACTAATTGTATTACCGTTAATGTTCCCGCCCCAGTAGCCAATTTCACAGCAGCACCAACAAGTGGAACAGTACCTTTACAGATCCAGTTTACTGATCAATCCACTGGAAACATAAACAGCTATGCATGGGACTTCAACAATGACGGAACTGTTGATAGTACTGTTCAGAGCCCAAGCTACATTTACAGCGCTCATGGAACATATACAGTCAAGCTAACTGTTACTGGGCCTGGAGGCAGTAATTCAATAACAAGGACAAATTACATTACAGTTAATCCTGATACTACTGCACCTACAGTCACAGCAAATCCTGCTGGAGGAACATATTCCAGTGGGCAGAATGTTGTTTTAACACCAAGTGAAAAAGCTTCTATTTATTATACAACAGATGGAAGTGAACCAACAAAATCAAGTAATTTGTATTCAGGGCAAATAAGCATATCTGAATCCACTACCTTAAAATTTAAAGCATGGGACAGTGCAAATAATTACTCTGATATATATACTGAAATATACTCCATAATCCCTGCAGATTTAAGCATTGAAACAGTTACTCCAAGTGGAAACACTGCAACTGGAATAACAAACTATCCTGTAAGCAGTAAAATTAAAAATAATGGTGGAACTATTACAAAAACATTTTACGTGTCCTACTACCTGTCAACTGACCAGTACAAGAGTAGTAATGACCGATATATTGGTCACGCTACAATAAATGGTCTGAATAGTGGTGAATCTATTGATGCACAGATATTGGGTTTAATACCTAAAGATTTAGCGCAGGGAAATTATTACATCATAGCAGTAGCCGATGTA